>Ga0116228_10001715_pt1 | contig 18363 bp, 13 predicted proteins | sample S1TSphfallax_2_FD_89694 | JGI IMG/M metagenome (GOLD analysis project Ga0116228, IMG submission 89694) | Host-associated microbial communities from peat moss isolated from Minnesota, USA - S1T2_Fc - Sphagnum fallax MG | ecosystem: Host-associated > Plants > Peat moss > Unclassified | place... | reverse complement strand
ATGCAGCAGAAGAAGCTCAAGATAATTGTGGACTCTGAGTTTCTCTTGGAGCAAGCAGAGAAGGCTTGGGCAGCCAGCATTGCTGGGCATGCAACTGGGAAAATTGTGGTCAAGTGCACAAAATGCAGCTAGAAAATGGGCTTCCAAAAGGTGAAGCCAAAACACCAAAACAAAAGATTAACGATGATGAAATTCCCACAATACAAAAATTGCACACAATTTGAAAGCTAATTCCTTTCAACTTCACTGCGCTATTTGAGATAATACACATCTCTTAGTTGCTGGATTGTAGTAATTCAATATTGCATAGTTTGGGTCATCAGATGTTGAAATTTTTGTGTGGAGGGCATGAGATAACTGTGTTGAGAGTCAGAATGAAAATGTGAAATGTGAAGGTATGCAAATGAAAATATTTTACATGGTGAAATTATGGAGGCAGATCTCTGCCGTAGTATATCATCAAGCAACAATAATTGCAACAAGTCCTTAACGAGACAAAATTTGAAATACATGGGTGTGTTATGTTAGCCATGGCATGTAAACAATTCACCACATGTGTTTGTTGGTAGAGTACTATAAGGCAAATTCGGTTGTAACTCCCTGCAAACCTTGTACTAGCTTGTGGGTCAAGTGTGTACAGTGGTAGCATATTGTTACTTTACAGCCAAGTGTTCTATTACTTTGACAGAGTAATACTATCATCATAATATCTGAGGATTCCTACCATTAATGTGATTAAGAGTGAGATTGAGATGTTGTATTTCTGGTTTGTTTGCACAACCCTTTTCTTGATTAAGTATTTCCAAACTTACACGCCGCACCTCCACTTTGTTTGGGAAATATTCAGATGAGTAGGTGGGGAGGAGCTTGAGGTCCATGGAGGCTCCCTTTCATATCTTCAAAGTTGCAAAAGTTTTAGGTTTAATTTGAATGGGTCTTGAGTTTCTTAGTAAGCTAACATTTTAAACTCTTCATCCTCAGTCAGTTTCGCCAGTCAGTCCTCAACCAATCAACTACTCTCCAAATAGCAATCAACTAATGTTGCAGTATATTTAACTAATTTCTACCTCATCATTTATGAGTTGATTTTGTTCCCATAAAGTGTCGAAATTAAGTGCAATATTTGTCTTGTTTTTTCTTTCTAAAATTTCTGTTAGGAAGAAGGTTTTGAATGAATTGTGGGTGATAATCCTCAAATTTTTGTAGCAAGCATGGATACAAGGAGGAGGAAATGAGGAAACCTTTGTTCCCAGGGCATAATGCACTGACAGCAGGGTCTCCCCCTATACTAAAAATTGCTCCACACTCATGATTCACATCAACCTGGATAGAATTATGAGATGATGTTATCATAAAGGGTATAGAGATTTCAGAATTGACAAACATAACAGAAGTGACAAATCAGCAAGCATGAAAAGAAAAGACCCAAATCATGTGTCATGTTCAACATGCAAGCAACAATGACAAGAGCATGGGTTTTGATGCAAGAACCCAATCAAAGTACAGACTGATAACCTCATAACAGACTTCCATTAAATCATAAAATATGTTCACATTCAAGCCATAATGAGAAAAGCATTGGTTTGGATGCAAGAATTGATTGAAGAACTGACTGACAACCTCATAAGAGACTTCCACCAAATCATACATATCATGTTAAACATCCAAGCCACAAGTTGAGAAGAACAAAGGTTTTGATTGAATCATGCAATTAAAAAAAAAACTACTAGATTTCCACCTGAACTTAGCGTTCAATGTTTCAAGAAAACTCCAGTTATAAGAGCAGCAATTGCATTTGTCTGATTCACAGAAATTCAGCTGCCAATTTTCTGAGATTGAACACTCTTGGAGGGAAGGAAGTGCATTATTAAGTAGAGAGACAACTGTTAGAGCCTTCAATTATGTGTAACAGGCAGTCTAGTTTCACATCAGCACATTGAAGCAAAACCTTGCTTTCACACACCTGCATTTGAAAACAATGTGAATTTCTTGGACCATTTTGTTGCTGATGTTTTGTTGCTCTTCCACTACTTAAAGAATCTTCTATATGAGTCTTTCATTTCTTGGGCATTCATATTGCATTTTGTGGATTCTCTATCAACTCAAAAAGACACAAAATGCTCTACAATGCTAATCTGATTTCTTCAGTTTTCTTCCAACATCCTCTGCAAATACTAGTCCCAAATTTCAGCTTCCCTCCAACATCCTCTACAAATTGTTGAAGCAGTTGCATTTGAGTACTTTCATCATGATAAGTAAACTGTAGAATTCTTGTGACAAAACTACAAGGATCTGTTCAGGGTTATTTGCAGCTTGATGATGCTGCACCCCTATTTGTGTATGTTTTGTGTTTTAGAGAAGAATCAAGGGAGGCACTGACAGACTGTGGTCCTTCAATCTCATGGTTACTACAGGAGCTCAGTTTATCTTCTGCAAGCTTGCCCATGGATGATAGATTTTGGCTGAAAACTGTTCTCGAGAAATCACTACAGAGGTCCCCTGTGAGAGCTTGCCACTGTCCACAGTTCACACAGCAATCAAGCAATTGAACTCAGAAAGCTTCTTTCCACAATTGTAGATCAAGTGTGGACGTGTGTAGAGTCCTCACTATTTCTCAATCCAATTTGAAAGAACCCACACCTGTGTAGAGTCACTCACTACCATGTGCACATCATTGAAGATTAGAAGAGATGGGAGCAGTGAAATGTGGTGATGCGTCGAGGTAATACTGCACACAAGATTACACTGTGCACTGTTCTTCAAACTGTGCAAAAAGAAAGAGAGTGACTTCTGGAGACTTCATTTCTGAAGAGTTTCAAGCAAATGAACTTTTGTTTCTGTAGGGTGCCTCACACAGAAACATTTGGACATTGCTTAGTTCAAAGCAGTTATTCAAGAAGTTTGATAGGAAGACACAAAAAAGCTCTATTTTACTCATACTTACATCTTTCCTGCTCCAATTGGATAATAGTTTCTGCTTCTTTCAAAGCCTTCAACTGTTTCTCCTGTTTCTCCTGGGCTGCAGTGTTCACAGCTGTGGCAAAGTAAAAAATTGCATTTGCTGCTCTACGCCTGTTTCAATCACCACATTCAGATGGTCAGAGAGAGGTGACAAAATCATGTGATGCTGCTTCAGCTTCCATCAGTTGTTTTCCACATCTTTAAATCCAACTCTTTCTTCTGCTATGCTTACAGAATTGACAGATCAATTCAGGCAAGTTAGTGTTGCCATCATCTCTGGAAACACGAAGATAAATATTGCACTTCAGGAACAAGTGTGAGTTAGTTGCTGTTATGAACAGTGTCTCATTTCCATGACCATGCATCTTTGACTTATGCTTATGCATGGAGAATGGTAAGGGATTACCGAGGCTCAGCATAAGGATCACCAGTTGTAGGTACTGCTGTAATGTCAGACATAGGGGCTGTTGTGACTACATGTGCAACGACTTCTCTACATATTTGTTCTAAGGCATGCAAATCTCCCTCATACTCCTGTGATGTACCACCATCATCTCTTTCATTCAGGCAGATTCAGTTTCTTTCTTCTTTCTTTCTTCCTTTTGGTGGATTCAAACTAGTTGAAATGAGATGAATCCTCTCCCAGCACAGATATTTCAATTCTCATTCGGAAATTGATGGCAAAAGCCAAATATGAAGTAAGAGTGAGAGATCACAAACCTCAGCGATGAAGAGTATAGCGTAGTATACATCATGGCTCAATGAATCACGGTCATAGTGCTCTTTCCCCATCCTTAGATTGTTCATCAGGTCTTGCATTCCTTGTAGTAACTTTCCCTTCTCAAAATCTCCATACTTGAGCACTTCATCGCTCATTGCAGCTCCCAGCACTAAGATTGCATCCAGTGGGACTGTGCTCCTTTCTCCATCAGTCTGCAGCACTCATCAGTTTTTTGTCCCCTCTGTAAATCCCAGTACAACAAACCTGAAGAAACAAGACAAAACTTTCTACCAACTCAAGCAGCAGCAATTTTGCCAATGTTGTAACAAGGTATATAGCTCCAGTCACACTAATCCTACAGGAGAAAGACACAAAACAGAACTGAAATATCAGAGATGGATTCAAAGTTGATGTCTGCTCCATCTCCAGGAAAGAAAAAAATTGTTTAAGGAGAGGAAAGAGTTGTGAATGTCATCATTGTCATCAATCTCCTCTGGACAATTTCAGAATCTTGTTCCATTGTTAGGTTAATCACTGCTTTGTTTACAGTTTCTGCTCCAGAGAGTTTGTGCATATCTGATGCACCAATTAGACCCCAAAACTAAAAGAATTCGCACAGATAGAAACACATGTCCCTCCACTGTGTGTGAGATCACAAAACCTAATTTGATATCTGCACGGAAACAATCATTTCTGAAAGCAAAAGAATCTTGACAATGTCCATGTGTCGTTCCATTCAGTACTCTGCTGTTGTCATATGAGAAACATGGAAACGACAGAAAAATCTTTCTACAAAAGTTTTTCTGCCCTTCCGGATTGCAGATTGCACATGGAATGGAAAGCATCAAACAAATAACGATCATCTCAATGATTTGAGATTGCCATGCAAACTTCTGGGATCTCTTACTCACAGCCCACAATCAAGAGATTGCCTGAAGGATCATTATCACTGATCACAAGGTCTGGTGCAAAACTTGATAGACAAGATGTTTTACACAGGTTTCAGTGCACAAAGTTTGCACAGGTTTGTTTCAGTGCCTGCATGTATCATCATTGCACTGCAGCAGCAACTCCTCTTGTGTTTTTACTTTGGAATTTTTGTTGTGCTTCTGGTCTGTGAAGAACAAACATGAAATTGAACACTGGCTTCTGAAAATCTTTACCAGCCTTTTTGCAGATTGCAAGGATGCAGCATGCACTTCATGTTTGTAGCCTGCCAAATACAGATAGTTGAATCTTCGCAATGCTGCCAATCCCAAAACAAATTCATAAGCAGCACAGCAAGGTCATCTGCGAAGTCTCAATCATTCCTTTTTTGCCACAATATAATATCACCTATCTCAGTGTTTACCAGTGCACTTTGTGTGTCTATGTTTTACACACAAGTGCGCAAGAGAGATAGACCTTGGATTTTAGGACAAAGTAGAAAAATGCAATAAACCCAGGAAAACACAATACTTACACGCGCATTCCAACAGAATAAAACACACTCACTCTCGCAATGGCAAAGAGATGGAAGGAAAAAGAGAGGTTGAAGAAGACCTGCGTGGAGGTGTTCTGCAGGATGCAAACCCTTGCCTCTCAACTCGTTCATGACACTTTCCTCATGTTTAGTGGCATAGCCCTTGCGAACTTTGTCAATACTCTGCGACACAGCAGCTACACCACTCTTGGTAGCGTTCTTGAGAAATGCTAAACTCTTCTTGGCAAACGCTTCCACCGCCTTTTGCTCCATCCTGAAGAATCCTTTGCAAGCAAGCACAAGAAGAGGTTAACAGACATATTATTGCTTCAAAAAGCTAAGAATCGAACTTGCGTTTGCTCGCAAGCTTTCAAATGCAGAGATGTAAAGCAGTACTTAGAGAAGGACTGAAATGCGGAGCGTCAGCGTGGCTGCTCAAATCTAGCTCCTTTGCAATCTGGCGTGCACCCATATTCCCGCCGTGCACATCTCTGGATTCTGGACCCACATTTTGCTGGCAGAGTCCTTCCATGGCTGCTGCCTCTCTGGCAGCTACTCACTCTCTCTTTCCCCATCAAAAGCTCATTGCTTTGGGGCCGGCTGCTTTCGATTTCCCAGAGCCAGCCACTGATGTCAAAGCTTCAAACTTTGGTTTGAAGTAATGAACAAACAAGTCCATTGCAAATGGCAAGGACCTTGATAGTGAGTTACAGCAGGCTGAGCACAATGAGGCCAATCTTAATGAGGCACAGCAAATAAGAGCCTGCAGACAGAAAGAGATGCTGAAATGATCCAGAGTTCTTCATTACTAATCCTCGACAACCTCTTCTCGACAAATTGTCGGGAATTTTGCCTTGCCCTCTGCTTGATTGCATCCTCTAAATTCAGTCCTTCATTGAAAAATGGAATTTGGGGTTCCTCATCAGATGAAGAGAGAGAAAGAGAGAGAGAGAGAGAGAGAGAGAGAGAGAGGATCCACCTACACCTGATGTGCATGCGCTGCTAAGATTGATGGTTCTCCTTGTAAGGGAGAGAATGCGAGATGATTTACTTGGTCTCACAGTCAAGACATGTTGCGCCAAGTGTTGCTGTGAGCTCTGAGTTCATTTTTTTGGGAACTTCATGAAATATTGTCTTTGTTGCTGACGTTTTTTCTTTCAAATTTCTCAAGTGGGGAATTGGGGATGAGCATTCCAAGGTAGATTTAGCATTTGTTGGTGACATGTTTTAGAAAATTGTTTCAAAAAATTAGTCTCAAGATTGGATTAAAAGTTTTATAAAAAAAAAAGGGGTTAAAACTGAGACCAAGGTTCTTTTTGAAATGAAAAGTTGAACAACATTGGTTTGAACTTGCCACAAGGTTGTAAAATCATTAGGCCATGATGAATGATGTTATTTTGAGCTTAAAATCTCTTAATGATTGGGAGATAGACAAAAAAATACCAAACCCACAGACAAACACCCGAAAGCCAAAAAACAAAAACCTACCATTAAGAGGTAGGAGGTGGGGCAAGGCAAATTAACCCCTCTAAACACCAGAACATCAAGGTAGGGGACCTTGAAATGAGCCAGAAAAGGGCAAGTGATGAGCAACCCCAAGAAAATGAAAAAACTCAGAACTAGTAAACCAAGCCCAATCACAAGTAGGGCAAAAGGAATAAGCCTTGAAGAACTTATTGAAGCAGAGACCCAAAAACTCCGCTTATCTTTGAAGCCTAAATTTAAGTTTAAGGCTCCTCAGTCCTAGTGGTATGATTCAAGTTGTTTCTATTTTTACAAGCATAAACTTTTAGAGATCTCACACAACTAGATTGTATGCTTAAGTTTTTGAAATAACATGATCTAGATCAATGTTTGGATTCAAAAAAGGGGAACTTTGTGTAAGCATCTTTACTTCATCCCCAATATTAGGAAACATATTCCAAAGAGATTTTTATTCATGTATTGGTGCAAATGAGAAGTATGTCTCCATATGGCCCTATATGTTCTTATTTCTTTCAATGTTGATGTCATAGATAAGATTAAGTCCTTGCTGCAGCAATCTTGGAGCCATTGAAATATTTGGTACAGGGGTCTTTGTGAAGAACATGGCTTATTTGTCACATTAGCCTTTTGAGGGATAATATATGCTAGCTCCCTCCTTGGAGAATCTTGTTCATTCATCCATATATTATTAAGCTATGAAAGGGTGTGGGGGGGAGGGGGGAAGTGAAGCTCTTAAGGTAGATGAAGAATCTTTGTTGGGCTTTCAATGGAATCTTTGATTGTTGTCATTGCTTCCTCTTGAATTTCTCTTGTTATAGTCTTGTGTAGTTGTTGCCCTTAAAATCTTATATGCAATTGTGTCTTCATTATGCAATTTGGACTTTGCCAAACCATTGGTTAAGGATGTGGGACTCCTTTGTGAATACCTACCATTAATCTTTCCTTCTGGTCACTCTAAATTTGAAAGGTGTTTCTTTTTGAAAACCAATTGAGGTTTAAGACTTGTGTGAGGAAAATATTTGTGATAAGCCATGTGCTTAGGTAAAAAAATATTTGTTAGGCTTTAGATTTCATTTGAGTGCAGCATGAAATTTACAAAATAATTGGCCTTGTGACCATACCTTGATAAATTGTGTGTCTAGTTTTGCTTGTTTCTCAATTGAATGGTTGTGGCAATGCAATTCCTTCCAAGCTCCTGTTCTAGCTTGCACAGTTGTATGGAATAAGGTGACTCCTAGATGAAAATGACCTAAGGTTCAAAATCAAGCTTGCAATTTTGACACAAAATATTCCATCAACTGATGTTATTTTGAGTTGTGAGTTAATTTTCTGGGAACTTGATGAATTTTTTAATATTTTAATTGTTGATGGTTTGAACTTGTCATAAGGGACAATGCCATGATTGGCTGATGATGATTAGTGCCAGTGTATAAACTACAAGTTCAATTTTTGGGACATTGATGAAACATTTCCTATCTATTTTAATTAATGCTAATAATTTGACCTTGAATTTTTTCTTAAGAGAAATTCTAGTGGTAGCATGAAAATGGTTTTCATATCATTTTTTGGATGAAGTAGCATGTCACATTGATGTGAAAATGAGAATGCTTCTTCAAGCATGTGTCAAATGGGGTGGGTTTCAAAAGCCCTATAAAAAGTGTTTTTTGTTGGTCAACAAAAATAATTGGTTAGAAATTGACTATTGTTGATGATCTATTATTGTGATTGGCTCAATGTTTAATGGTAATTCAATGTACATATGATCCAATCTCTCATGTTTATGGGTGCGGGAGGCACAAACATCAATACTACCCCTAGTGGATGTGGCAAATAATGATAATGTTTTTATTTTTGGTGAATTGTTGGAGGTGATTTAAAAGGGGAAGAGGCAAGTGATGTTACTATATGTGATGTGAAATGTGAGTTTAAGTTTTGGGAATTTTGTGAAACATTTCTTATTCATTAGAAGAAATTAATATTTTTTAATTTTAGTTTGTGATTAATTATAAATTAAAAAAGATATTTGCGATTAACATGATTTATAATTGCATTGGACAAGTTGCATATGACATTGGACGCAAATGTTAATGTGATGATGATCACTATGAGAAAAAAAGGTGTTTTGCAATTGGCCTTGCAACTCAATTTTTGAGTTGCAACAAACATTTAAAACTCATTATATTTTTACGTCATAAATTCTAATGGACAAGTTGCATGAATTGCAAAGTTGCAACTCACTGTACATATGATGCAACTCATTGGAACTCAATTGCAACTCAATTAAAACAACTCATTTTCAACTACTATTCAACTCCACTATGAATACACACATGATGTCATGTTGACATCATTAATTGTCATCCATCTATTAAAATCTAACATGTGGCATTCATTAGTAGAAAAAATGTGTTTTTCAACTTGTTTTTGTCAATTAATATAATTTTAGAATGTTAAATTCCAACTATTTGAGTTGAAAATGACACCTATTCAATTATATTAATCGAAAAAATATGTTTTTCTACTAGTGATTATGAAAAATTTTGGACATTATATATTTTTTTGAAATATTGGTCTCCACCATCCATTACGATTGTTAATGATGGTTCGAGATTGCAACACATGGCATAATAAAAAATTGCCACATGACATATTTTGGAAAAAAATAAAAAATAAATTTTAAAATTTTAGTAGCTAAGTAGGTCATACATAACCATAGGTAGGTAGGTTGGTAGGTCTAAAGACCTACATACTTACATATTTACCTAGGACTTGCCTACCTATTTATTTACATGGGTAAGTAGAAAAATAAAACTTATTTACTTACCTAAATAAGTAAGTAGGTAGGAAAACACAGGACTAAGTGCACTAAAAAATAACCATGAAATTTTATTATTTATTTTATGTTTTGCTTTTCGGTTAAGCTTTTTTCAGCTTGTCTCAAAATGGCACATGTATTTTAATGTGAAAACTTTAAAAAAATAATTTTTTATATAGTTTGTAACATTGGATTCGAAGATAAAACATATGGGTTAAATCTTTTAGTTGCTCATTAGTTGCATTTGAGTTGCAACTATAACACTTAAATGTTCAAGGCAAGCTAAATCCAAGAGGGGTCCATTATTTTTGGCATCTAAACAAAACTTGAACACTTATTGGTGTATTTAATGCACTAAAAATCGTAAAAAATGGAATAGAATTGAGAAAGTTCTGGGCCCCCAAAATAGAAGGATCAAGAATTCAAAAAACAAACCACCAAATGTTACAAAGTCCGGTTCCCAAACACCCACAAAATTCTTTATATGTTGCTTTGTTGTTGTTAAAGTTCAAAGATAATTTGTAAAACTTCAAATGACATTCCTATAACGTTTTAAAAATGAATAAAATAAGAAAGTTATGAGGTTTAAAAGTAGAAGGGGTCTAAAGAAAAAAAAACATGTATTATAAGTTGGAAAGTTTATTTCTCTTCTTATTATTTTTTCATTACTCATTTTCCTTTGCACTTTAAAGATGATTTCTAAAACTTGAAGTAGCACTTTCATAACATTACTCTCATAACATTTTAAATCACTCAAATTGAAACACATGTGATGAAGATATAAATAATTGATGAATATGTATCCTTATTAAGTTATAAGTAGTTTTATAGTCATAACATAGTTGAACAATAGTATTTTAGTAGTGGCACACTAGTGGTTATACTAATTGTATCAATGGGAATTATAATCAAAATTTTGTTGCAAATGTATCTCATAATGGGTGATGAAAATGTGAACATGTGGCATAATCGCCTGGATGTACATTGTACATTAGTTACAACATAATTATTGCTTTAGTAACACATTTATAATAGGTCTAAAATAGTTGCCACATGCAATTACAATGCAACTCCTAAAAAAATCAAACATGGTTGACTACATATGTATGAAAGATGTATATAAATTATCATATAGAAGACCCATTTTCAATTCACTATGCAATTCATAATACAATTAACTAATTTTTTGATGTGGCAATTTATTTATTAATACAACATATCTTTAAGGGGATAGTTGCACAAAAGTTGTAGTACCCAAAGAATAATTACAAAACAATTGTATACGAATTGCTTTTTGAGTTTTAGTTGTAAGGTAATGTGGTTTCGACAAACATGATTTCTCATAGTAAATGTTATTACATAAAGAATGGATGAAATATGTATTTGAGTTGACTATATATTTCATTTGTTAATTGTATAATACATGCAATTAACATTCAACTATCATGCAACTAGTGACCAATTTTTAATGACCAATGTCATGTTGTCATATGACAACATTTATGATTTTTGAAATGTTTAAAATAAAAAGAGGTGGGTAAATAATGAAGTTTAAGATAAATAGGTAAGTAGGTAGGTAAGTAAACCTAGGTGGATAAATAGATAAGTTGAGATAGATAAATAGGTTGAAATATGTAGGTAGGTAAAGCTTAATAAATTTTTTTATTTGTTTTATTTTATTTTGGATTTAACCAAATTAAGGTTGAACTATTTTAATTGGCTCATTTCATTTGACAAATTTTGTGTATTTTAATGTTTATAGTGCATTTAGTTATATAGTTTACACACTTAAAAAAGAAACAAAACAATATGGGATAAAAAATTTAGTCACAACCTAATTGCAAATAGTTTGCAACTAGATTTTTAATCCCATACACTTTGGTTTCCTTTCAATTGTGTCAACTCCATAAATAAATAACTCACTAATTAACTAACTAATCGCATTAATTTCTTATCTACATACAATTTACTTATTTCCTATTTATCTATTATATACCTATTGATCAATTTATTACCTATCTACCTATGAATAATAATAGGTAGTAATGGTATCAAATATTAATTAATAGTTACTATTAACTAATTATTAGTTAATAATACAAATCCATCAATAATTAATATTCTATAATTATAAAATGTTAATTAAAATTATTTGGATATTAAATTTCAACTAGTTATAAATTAATTTATATTAAATGAATAATTAATTAATAACTAATAAAAAATTGAATATTGAATTTCAAAGATAGTTACTAAATAATTAATATTAAATGCATAATTTCTTAATATTAATAACTTTAAATTTTAATAATATTTAATTGTGAATTATTTGTGGTTGCAGAGTGTTTCTCCACTGTACTTGGAAGGTGGCCCACAACCTTACAAAGTATGCAGTCCCAAATGCTGGAAAATGGAACTACACTGAAAGCAATGTTCTGGTGAGCCGTAAATGATGGCCTTCGATTTCTCAGTGTGGTATCTAAAATTATGCTTGCAAGACTGTTGAGTACATCTCTCAAGTAGCAACTGTGGTATCAATGCTCTAGTCCTGAACATCAACAAATGATTGCAAGTTCCAATCTCCAGAAGAAACTATGGGCCCATCCAATGTCACAATCTTACTGAAAGAAAGCAATTCTTGGTGATGATAATATTTCACAATCCTTTTCATGACAGAACTTTTGCATCATACCAAATGTGGCAGGGAAGCTTGAAATATGCAAATTTCAGATGATGAAAAAATAGATTTCATCTTGCTATATAAACTTCCTTCTTTTCCAAATATTTTTTGTGTTAGGCATATAAAATATCCATAGATAATTCTTGATAGTTCTTGATAGATAATCCATTGATAATGCAAAATTCTTGTGGGCTTCAGTTTCTTTTTGAATTGATGTGCACATTTTCCCAGCATTCTATTCAATTTGTAGAAAGGAAGTATACCAAGTAAACAATAATAATAATAACTTCAATAAGCAACAATTGAATGGACTTCATAAATCTTAGTTACTGTACTATGAAATTTGCAAGCAACATGTCCCAACTTCAGTAAAGTGGTGAATTTGGAGAAGTGGAGATCAAAATGCTAGTTCATCTATAAAATCAATTCCTGTTGCTATAGGTCTAGAAATCAACCAATTTGGAGCAATCATCTGCAAGTAAATTAGCCACAACAGACTACAGGTTGAACATAGTCGACTGGAAGGCAAAAAGGAGCTCAAAGTTGAGTTTCTTTACAAGCTGAAACTAACTGAATGGTAGTGGAACTTAGTATTTGATCTTTTGAAAATCTGATTACGGCAGGCAACAGCTACACTATGTAGTAGACCTTCAGGACCAGACACGAGAACCCCCACATCTGCATCTACATACACTTCCTCTGCATTGTCAAAGAATTCTGCAAATCACATACATTTTAAAATAGTCAGTGTGTTATGTGTGGAATTTACACTTCAACTTTGTACGAAAATTCCAACATTACCAATTCAATGCTGTACACATAAAAAGTCCAAGAATTAATTTACCTGAGAAGTTGGGTCTTTCACCCTCCTTGATGGTGGCCTGATCCAAAAGAGATGATGGCATATTGTTTCCCTCCACATCAATCATTGATAGATGACTCTCTTGTAATCCCTTTTCAAGCTTGGAAGTTTTGATATTCAATGAACCAGTTGAGAGATTTTGCTCTTTCAAATCTTGATTGGCATTATTGCTTAGGGTCCTCCAAGCAAACATCACAACACCCCCAAATCCACCAATTCCCATGATCATGCTCAAAAAGAAAAACACTACTTGTTTCCATTGTAGGTATGGGTGCTCCAAGGTTGGATGGCCATAGCGATCAATAACACAGGTCTGAAAAATCCCCAGCATCAGGACAAATCCAATGAGAGAAGAAATTATCACAGCAGCAACCCAAATGTTGTTTCCTGTTCCTGCCACAGGGGAGATGTATCTCAAACTTTGATTTGCAGGTTGTGCAATGGCAGAGGTATTAATCATCAAGTTGGGTGTGTCCTCCACTACTTGTAGGTTGAGTGACTCAAGGGATGGTTGGGTGACATACACCTTGACTACAATTTTCAAATTGCTGTTCGTAATGCCTTGAAAGATTGCTGCTGGACAAATTTGTTTCAAAATGTCCAAATCTTGTGTTCTTCTCACACACCATACCAATTCAACAGTGGATGGTAGTAGTACACCTGCTGCACCTTGTCCAAGTGATTGGTGTCGGTGCAGGAGATCCTGGAGGATTGCCATGAATGGTGTTATACCAATTCCCCCTGCAATCAACACCAATGTTTCATACCTGCAACTCCCAACCCCAAATCATTAACACATAGATTACCATTCCATTACAGCATTCAATGTCTTATATGGATTCCTGCCTGTTGTTAAACATATCATCCTGTAGAAGATACTGACTTCACTAATCACAAGAACTCGAGAGCACATAGTTCACCTCATTTGAACAATCCAAAATCCACAAATGTGATAAATACCAGAGAGTGATTGATAGCTGGGACCAATGGTCAACATGGGACTTGATCATGGAATTTGGAGCAGGAAGTCCTACCACAAACTTTACATTACCTGAGGAAGAAGTTTTTCTCATGGCCATAAGGACCTTCAGCAGACAATGCCATTGAGAAAGGGCATGGAGCACTACCACGATCCATCACACCAAGTTTTGTGACGTCATGATGATTTGTTGAGCTTTGAATAGACTCCTTCAAACTCTGGGTCCAAGTACCAAGAGGCTTGATGTACACAGTTAACTCTTGGGTTCCATCAAGAGGGCTTGATGCAATGCTAAATGGATGCCATTGCAGGTAAGAGATTTGAGGCAGGTTGATGTAAATGAAACTCAAGGAAGTGTACTTCAAACCTGCAAAATCGTTACAAATGTGTAGATAGTAGTGGTAGTTAGAAATCAGCTTGACCTCTGCACAAATCATCAATAAAAAAATCTGCAATGCAAATTCCTCAAGATTTGACTACGATTCTCATTCCTTGAGCAGCAGCGGATCTACAATCTCTTTTGCTTTCATGTGCAGTACAACATACATGTATACCTGGAGATTTAAGGAACTTGAGTTCCACGATGTTGTCATGCAGAATCCGCACACTTGAAGCAGTTAAGAGTCTACGAGATTGCCAGAATCGCATGTAACGATCAATGAAAAACAGAATGATGCTACCCATGGCGTAGCCTGCAGTTTGAACTCCGACGTGGAAAACGAAGAATACAACGAACACCAAGTAGAGGTGATGTGCTCTATAGAACAAGTCGAAGAAACGCACACGGATGTAATGTGCAGAAGTGATCCACATGATCATCCCAGACACCGTTGCTATGAAGCCTGCCAAGACTGCGATACCTGTTGCTCGCCATGAGACTAGCTGCAAGGAGGCAACAAAAATGGTCCAAGAAAAAAGTGATTTTGTTCAGTCTGTCAACTGGAAAAATTATTCCAAACCAAACTCTTCAAGGTTTCAGATTTTCCCTCAGCTTGCTTGCGCATCCACAATGTGTCCACAACAATTCTATAGAAGAATTTTTGACACCAGCTTGAAAGCTTTCTAGTTGTAGGGCTCATAGAGAGGGGAAGGGTCGAATAAAACATACATGAGCAATGTTGTTTTCGTAGGAAAAGATGGTGATGAAGATGACAGAATGCGCAAAAACAATTGTAAGCGTAATATGGCCCAACCACTTGTGGTATTTCACAGCATGTTCGAAGGGTACATCCAGCATTCGCATGATCGGAGATGATCTCGAGACTGGGATAAACAAGAGAGCAATCGAGAATGCTAGAGTTCGACCCAACATTATGGCAGCTTGTGCAAGTTTGAGAATCCACCTACATGAGTTCGAGCAAAATAACACAACGTTGAGAGTGGCCACAAAATAAATTATGCAATCAAGCTTTACATGCATGCATAGACTCAAGCTTTGTTGATCATGGTAAAGTAAGCTCTAGAATAGTGTATCTAGACTCCTCATAAGCAATGAAGAGATGCATGACGACATACTTTTTAGTTCCCGGGGGTGGTGTAGAAGTGTCAATCTTATGAGCTTGAGGAAGATAAAACTGTACGAATATCCAAACGACTGCGAAGAGCACCATGAGGATGACTACAACATCCATGCCTGTGACCACACCCATCAGCTTGTTGACAAAAACAGGTTGTGTTGATAAACATCTCCAGCTGCTTATGCGCGGGCTGCTTCGACTCCACAGGCCGCATCGTGGTCGAGATGATGATCGTGTTTGCCTGAATCTCAGGTTTCAAAACTCACGTCAGCATGAAACATTAAACCCACGCGAATCAAGGTTCCAAAGTCCAACATTAGCAAGTCTGGATCATTTCTTACACCTAGAAAATAACGCACCCAAGCATGCATACACAGAGAGTTTGACAGACATACAGAGGGCCCTGAGATCTGTGTACGAGTCTACTATATATGCCTGCATGAGATCATCAGAGATCTATTACAGCACAACGACAACGACAACGACCAACGTATGTATTATGTGTCGAGGAAGCTTAAAAGCAACAAAATGAAGAAATCCAACATCTTTAGAACCATGCATGAGTCGACATGAGTCTTTTGAGGTAACATTGATCACCTCCTTTGCGCGCGGAATTTTTTTTTGTTGAGCTCCAGAAACAAAAGCCCCAACAGCGAGAGAACTAGAACTGGACCAGAATACAAGAGATAGGTTCCACCTACAAGAACAAAGCATCAGGTCAGGACTCTTTCAGTCTCCTGAGAGGTGTTGTACCAAAACAAGGACCTAAACAGGGGGGAAAAAAACGAACGAACGAACGAACGAACGACAACAATAGCAACAACACGAGCATTGAAAGTAGAAGTGCGCTGAACGTCAGAGCTGCTGCTGCACGAAACTTGAATTTCATAGCACAGCGAGCTCATCCAGAAGCAAGAGTACATTACTACTACTACGTGCAAAAGGAAGTTAAAGCTGCGTCTTGTTATTGTATACAAGAATGTAAGCTTAATTTGCAAGATCAATGGAAGATGATGGAAATTATGCATCATTAGACTTTGGGTTCGACCGAAAATGCAGCAAAAACTGGAGAGAAATCTGATAATATTGCAAAAACATTTACTGATATTGGAGAGGAAGTGCGACGATAGTCGATCTGTAACAATTGTCTCCAATCTACTCCCGATTCTTGTGATGGGCGTCAACAACCAAAGGACGATGTAGAATAAAACCGTGGCGCAGATCAAAACCAACACCACCCTCTTCAACAATTTCATCAACAGCAACGTTAACACATGATGAGGAATTGTTGCTGATTCAATGGGAATTTTTTGGGCTTCTTCTTCAGATAGCGTAATATTCTCCTCGTCCTTCAAGATCATTGTAGTTGCCATGACTCTTCCTTTTCTTTCTTCTTCTTATAATCTAACTTTTCTCAATTGATCAATTTAAATTCATAGCAAAGACTCAACAAGCAGCTGCTGATTGAAGCTTTTACAAAACACGAGAGAGATAAATCGACACAGAGCTCTAGACACACAAACAGACGTCTACAATGGAAAGAGTTGCACAACAATTTAGTAGAAACTCTAGAAAAGTTTCTTAACGTGAATTCCAATGCAAAACACAGCTGTGTGTTACAAGTTACAACAACAAGAGCAGTAGGCCTAAGATCTCTTCCACTCTTAAGGAGTACTTAGGTGCAACAACCATCCCTTTCTCTCCTATGCCACATGCCGAACTGATGCTTAAGTTCATGATAATGTTCGCATGGTGCCGCTGCTTAATATTGATGGGTAAAGCTCCAGGGTGGTAGGGCCAGTTTGCTCTGTATTTTGGAGCTTTACCTCTCCCCACTCTAGGGTTTTTAGGTCAAGCTCAATGGTGGAGACATTTCTTTGTGTAAAAACTTGTTCTGGGTGTAAATGGGGGTATTTTAAAGAAGAGTAATTTGGGGAAATTACCCCCACCCTGGGACTTTAGGTCCAACCCCAGGGTAGAGGCCTTTCTTTGTGTAAATGGGGCTATTTTGGGGAATTGGCCCTACTATGGGGCTTTACCTTTCCCCACCCCTGGTCTTTACGTAAAGTGTGGAGGCATTTGTAAATGGGGTATTTCAAATAGGGGTAGCTTGGGGAAATTCTTCTACCTTGGGACTTTAGGTAATTAAAGCTCCATGGTGGAGGCATTTCTTTGTGTAAATGGGGGCATTTTAAATGGGTATATTTTTGCAGAAATGCCCCCACATTGGAGGTTTCCATTACACTTAAAGCACTAGCTTTCTTTTCTTCCTTTGTTATTTGACTACTGTTGGCCGAGCAGAATCAATTTCAAGGGCTCTTTTGCAAGTTGGATACATAGAGAGTTTCCTCTTCACCCTTTTTTTTCTTTGTTTGCAATATTTTGAAGGTTTCTTTACCCTTTTGAAGATAAGGACTCTTGATCAACCATCATGCTATCCGCAAACTAAGTCATAACCAGAAGGCCCGCGCACATGAACAGTGGCGGCCCTGGCGTACGCGAGCATCTTCAAAAAAGCATTCTACTGAGTCAGCCGGCGTGGCAGTGGCGCGCAGCTATGCCTCACGCCGGAACTCAACTTGGCTGCTGCCCACACGCTGGCAGCTGTGAGGAACTCACGCTGGCGGCTGCCCTGCGCCTGCCTAGGGCCTGATGCCCGGGTTCCAGCAGCTGCCCAGCGTGTGGCTGCCTGGTCAGCACTTAGTTGGTGGATATTGAAAACAAACACACTACTAGCAGCTGCGCATCTGTTTTTTAAATTAAAAATAATTATTAGCTTTAATATTCAGAAATCAAAATTTTACCCTCCGTATGACTATATTTCCTTTTCCTCTTCCTTGGTTTTTTTTTTTTTTGGTTGTTCATTTGTTCTGTTTTTTAT
>Ga0116228_10001714_pt1 | contig 18370 bp, 10 predicted proteins | sample S1TSphfallax_2_FD_89694 | JGI IMG/M metagenome (GOLD analysis project Ga0116228, IMG submission 89694) | Host-associated microbial communities from peat moss isolated from Minnesota, USA - S1T2_Fc - Sphagnum fallax MG | ecosystem: Host-associated > Plants > Peat moss > Unclassified | place... | reverse complement strand
TTCATCTATGAAAGGTTATGGGTATGCATCCTTCTTTGTGGTTGCATTTAGTTCTTTGAAATCTACAAAGATTCTCAGTTTGCCATTTTTCTTGGGTATTATTACTATGGGTGACAACCATGTAGCCTCTTCTATAGATTGAATAAATCCAATTGCTAACAACTTATCTATATGTTATTTGAATGTTGTAGCATAATTTGGATATAATTTATATTTGGCATAATGTGTCTGTGGTATAATAATGTTTAACTCAATTCTGTTTTCACTAGCTCTAGTGGAATCCCTTTCAAATCTTTGTATGTCCATGCAAAAAATCTTTGAATTCTTTCAACAACTACTCCAATTCCAACACCTTGCCTATTTCCAACTATGCATTAATTTTCACCATCTATGGTTCTACATTAGTTCCCAGATTAAGCTTCATCAATTGTTGATTTTTAATTAACGTCCATCCATCTATCTACAACTCCTATGCTTTGATTTTTGTTGGAATTTCATCCACTACAACACTCCTTGGTTGATGTTTGTACTACATCTTCAGATACACCTTATCATCTAAGGTTATTTTTGGTTCATATCTATTGCTAGATATCTTTTTATCTATGGTTAGGTATATTTTTATCTATTGCTAGGTATCTTTTTATCTATGGTTAGGTATCTTTTTATCTATTGTTTTATACTTTAGAACCATGTTCCAAAATATTAATCTTCACATCTATATTTATGATCTCCACATCTATGGTTTTCATAGATTGAATTGTCTCGGGTAAATTGATTGTTCCTATTGAAAACAATTATAGTTCTATAACAAGGATGATATGTTCTTCTTCATCTATGATACCATTCTGATAATCGTAACACAATAACATTTATGGTCTTCTTACTTCATTTCTTAAATGTTTGGTGACTATAATTGTTCTGATTATCTCATTCCCTTGTATGGTAATAATGTTACTTCCCCAATCATGTGCCAATTTAACATCCTTCAACCATGGTCTCCCCAAAAACATGGAATAATTAAAATATATCACAGTATTCTAAAGTATAGTAAACATAATTATGTAAGGAATGCCATGAACATAAATCTTCAGATCTCTCACATGTTTTGTGGTTGTTTGATTTGCCACCCTCAGATTATATGGTGCAAGTTTAGGCTTTGGAAACCCCAACCTCAATTTCAACTATTTTGTGATAATATTAACTTGAGAACCTCCATCCAACAACACATCCTCTATTGTATTCTTCCCAATCTATACTTGGATAACTACCATATGATTATCTATTGCTATAGTAGTTGTCTTTACCTCTGGTATTGAAAAACGAACTTGTTTATCTGTGGTTACTCTACTTACATTCTAAATTTTCCTAATTTTATCTTCTAACAAAGATATCTTTTTAACTCTGGAATTATTTAAAGCAATTTTCTTAAGTTCAAAATATAACTTGTTTTTAGCATATGCTTACCAATGTCCAAACAAATCTCTTCTACTATGATCAATTTCTCTTGTGAATTCACTACTTCTTGATATTTTTATGCTTCCATTTGAGTAATGTTTGGCATACCCAGCCAAGTTGTGTTCCATCCCTCCATGGATGTGGATGGCCCTTTTGTTTAGGTTTGTGTTTTTTGAATTTGTTGAATTGTCTCCACCATTTGATTTCTTCAACCGTTTTCCTTTCTCCTAGTCAATAACATTCTTTGTTTTTCTTAGCTCTCTATCCTTGAACACCTATTCTTTAATTACTTTACTTCTTGTGGTAACATTAACATCCACCACATTCACATCTGCAATGACTATTTGTGTTTCAACAATAGATTGAACTTTTGCTATTACCACAAATTTCCCATGAAACATCTTTTGCATTTCAACAAACTTTGGACAATTTGTCATTTTATGTCCATTGAACCCACAGATAAGGAATATGTGAATATGTGAATAAGGATATGTGAACATGAAGAATTTTTTGTGGTATTTGACTTGGTTGTGCGGCTTTTGTGGTTGCCAACATGGTTTGTTCTTTCTTCTTTCTGCATGTCTCCACATTGTGATTTGTCATCCCACAATTTGTGCAATGTTTGTCAATCTTCCCTATATTATTTTATGTTTTTGTTGGTGCTACACGTTTCGTACTATGTGGTATTGAAAGTGCATTATTTGCTTCTACAATAGTCATGCCTTTTTCACACAACATTATCATCTCCTTATGTCATTGTAGTGTTGACTACTTCGTCCCTGCAATCACAATTTTGAAGTACAATTGCAAATTAGTTCTAAACACAATAAATAGAATATTGTCTATGGTTGGTATTTATGAACCATGAGCCAACTTCTTAATTCGCTCATAGTAAACCTCCACCCTTTTAGTCTCCTCCTACTTCATATTCTTTAGCTCCATGTATATTTACTCATCATTGTGAGTTTCCTGATGACGTTTACAAAATGCCTGTGTAAGCTCTGAAAAAATATAATTAAGGAATTTTAACATGTAATTATGACACAGATTTAATGTTGTATCTCTTAGCATATAACTCAACACATTGATGATATACTCTTTAAAAGTCTTTGCATTTGATTTTACTAAAAACTTGAACACTTTGACATGAACATTTGGATCAACATCTTTTTTGAAATCATGATATTTAAAAGCTACCCAATTTGGCCAAACATAATGGCCATCTTTGTGATAAACAATTGGTGTAGTTACAACAAATGGTTCTTGATATCCTCCTCTTGGATTCATTACATCTGCACTCATGTATCTTCCAACAACCATTGACCTCATCGGTGGTTAATCTACAATCCTATTCACATGAGTAGTCATTATCAAATTAGTAAACACCATCTGATGTGTCGCAACAACTCTAGTAGTTACTCTTGGTAATGCCCTACTCCCACTCAATTTCCTTCCTATCGAGACTCCACCCAATCCACTACCCAATTTTGCTACAAATCTAATTAATATTCCCCTTTTGATACAGCCATGGTGGGGTGCAATAATCGTTTCAACTCCTATCGTTGTTATACCCACATCAAAATGATTGAGTAACTACTATTCCAATAGGTTCTTTCCGGGTTTCAATAATTGTTGCTTCTGACATGATTGGTGAAGTTGTGTTGACTCAATGGCGGCAATGTTCCATTCTATGGTTAGCCATTGGTCTCCTCTGTTGTGTAGAATGTGGATGTAAATATAGCTTTGGTTCTTTGCTCTTAGTTTGAATAGATGGAGAAATTTGTCAACTATGTGGTCCCAATTAGCTTTCCAAATCCATGCCTTCTAATATGTTCTGGACTACATGAATTTTTGGTTTTTGTTTGTGTGGTTGATACATTAATGTTCTTGCCACATTCTATAACTCCACATGTCTAATAATACTTGTTTTGATGTGAAAAGGCATAAAAGGACAATCCATGATCACATGTCCTTCTTCCTCACAAAATGCATAGACCTTTGAAAAATAATATGACCATTTTTGAATCCACAAATTCATGATCCCATGTTTTGGTTGTGTACCTTGTTTAATCCAATTATGGATTCCCTTGATGTGGGTATGACTATAGTACTGCACCCAACACATTCACTTGTGCCTCTGCATACTAAAATGATCGTAGGTAATTTTTTTCAATCTCCTCAACCACATCGATATTAATGTTTTCTTCCACCTCCCAGTCTTCCACTTGTTCATAGTAATCTAGAGATACAAATTGATACACAAACCTAGGTTGTATACCTCATCATTCATGTAACATCCCTTCTTTGGTTATTTACCGACTTTGGACTTGAGAATTCATGCAATTGATCAAGTACTACAAAAGTCCTTACTCCATCTTGATATTTTTGATTTTGAACCATAGATTATAGCCAAGAAGTATACTACACCCACTCATTTGTGTGAGTAGTTGACTACATCTCTTTCCGTGGAGATCATCATCTACAATTATGTTTTTTTTAAAAATAATCCATACTTCACACCATACCACCTCTCGTGGGAAACGACCTATGCGTTGTAGGCCTTTCTTTTATTATCAGAACTTGTTTTATTAAACATTAGATTTTGATATGGGGTTTCTATAATCCTTGCATATTCCTCTCCATTGTCAAGATTGTCTTTTATTTGTCTTTCAATAACTTGTTGATTAACATCCAAGTCCAATTGTCATTGTAAACTCTGAATCACCATTTGATTCTTCTTATTTCATAACTCTTCATCTTTAGAGTTTGTAGATCTATTTGTAATCCTTATGGTGTCAATCCCTTAAACCTTTGATACTTCTAACATACCCCTTTATATTGATTTTAAAAAACAACACTACTCGTCTCATCTCTAATATACAACAAAACTTGTAGAAAACCTTTCCATTATTAAAAGAAAAAAACACAAAAAAATTTCCCCATGAAATGGTCACAAAATGGTAGAAATAACATTTAATTTTTGCAGAATATTTCAAATTATTTTAACAACAAATTTTCATTTCACATGCATACATTCATTATTCTTGCCTTAATTCTCAATGTTTTAACATTGCCGTTCATTAAAACACCAAATTCACAGTTATCTCATATAACCAAAATCTGCAATTTAGAACACATTGTAAAAAACTCTAGAAACAATATTACAATTCATTTCATCATATTCTAATAGTAAATAAAATTCACACAACAATATAAACATAGAATTCATTGCAAAAGTCTATGCTTTTTTACATTATTGAAAACATGAATCAAAATTATAATATAATTTTATTGTTTGTTGAAAAAAAAATCCCCAAAACAACAATTAAAATCTATGGTATATCAAAATAGAGTCTGTGGTTTTATACTACAAGTACCTACAACTCCTCCCACTCTTTTCTTCAAAACTCTATGTCTGAAACATCCATCTTATTTTCAAGAACTCTCTCCTTTTAAACTGTCCCAAGTCACATCATCATGATCAAAACCAATAAGAATTCAAAATTCAAACTAACAAAGTTTCGTGATTAATCCCTATTTTAAATGCCTTGTTCATTCATAATCATGTACTCAACCTACCCCTTTAACATTTTGTGGTTTGCAAATATAAGATTTTAAAAACAAAATCCAAAATAAAAAAGGGGTAATGTTAATAGCTTATTAAAGTAGATTAGGGTTAGGGTTATAATCAAGAATTTGAATTATGTTTTGGAAGGAAGATTTAAATTAATTTGCTTCCAGAGTAGTTTTTGGGAGTAGTTGTAAAAGGGGAGATAGAAAATTGTATAGTGTAGGAAGTACAAAATAATTGTTATAGTCATGGATTGTATAAATTTTTATATTTCTTCCTATAACATTCAAAAGCATATGTTCTAGAGCACAAATTTTATTATAGGAATTTTTGGTGAAAACTTTTTGTAGAAAAAAATTATTTACCAATTAGTAACATTTTTTATGATTGGTTAAATTGATAGTTGCCTAATATTGAGTTTCAAAAAATCTCATAACCTACATGGATGAGAAAATTATCATCTAGGTAGGTTATCAATCAATAAACATTAATACAAAAAATGTAAAAGATAAAGAAAAGAATAATAATCTTAGTTTTAAAATTTTTAAACCTTATAATTGACTAATAAGCAATAGGATAATAAATAATTATCAACTAGTTATTTGATAACCTACCTTTATGCATCAGCAATTATTATTATCAAATTTTCTTTTGATATTGATATTGTTAACCTTTGTGGTCCAAAAAAAATTCAAAATAATAACCTATCCAATGATTATTTGAAAAAACAATAACCGAGCAACTCTCAATCTCTCTTTAGTTGATATTGCCAGAATGTAGATTAAGAATAGCCGTTTAGAACAGCCTAGCTTCCACATTAATTTCTTTCAAATAATCCATTTGCTTTTTAGCGTTGGAATTAACAGTCAAACGAGTAGGCGATCCATATTGCAGCTTGTCATAATCATGAGGGTTTTCATCACCTCAGCAGCATGTTTTAATTGTTAAAAGTTCAATATTTAAATGATTATTTATTAACAAAACCGACCATAGAGTAAGGTAGTACTATATCCCAGGTGACTCTATAGAGTTGAATCTTTGCCAGATTTTTTAATATAAATGTCCTTATGGCTTGAATTTGATAATGCTGAATATAAGATAGTTCACATGCTAAACTTGCACGGAAAAAGCTGCTTCCAGTTCTTGCAAATGTTTTTTACTTTTTGCCTGTCATACCAGCCAGGTAGCCGAAGGGTAGCCACTGGGTAAATAATAATAATAATAATGCGCATGACTTTTACACCATGTAAAGCCATCTAGGGTGGGCTTTACCAGATTTCAGCCTGCACTTAGCTACACCTCATGGGGCCCTTATTCCCATAAAAACTCACCCCCTTGGCCTTACCCTACCCCTTGGCCTTTACCCTATACTAATTTTAATAGCTACTAGTGTGACCTGTGCCTTTGGCCCAAGTGTGAACTTGTTATAATGTAGGGTGGACACAACATATGACATTATTTTGCAAGGTATACTTATATCCCATTGCAAGATCTTTCCAATAACACAAAAGGCACATCACAATTCCTTCTACTTGAATTGAATGGTAGACATTCAAGTGTTCTCACGTCCTCAACTGATTTTCCTTCCAAAACCTGGTTTTTTGGAATTTATTTGAATTTTCAGTGGCAGAAATCACTTTGAAATCAATATCTCCCACATTCTGAATCCAAATATTACCAAATAAATTCCACTAAATTGTGCTCATCAAGATCTTTCCAACATCACCAAAGGCACATTCCAATTCCTCCAGAATTTTCAGCTACAATTTAATTTAATTTTCAATGAAGAAATCATTCAATATTCAAGAACTTTTGCACTGCAAGTCCAAACGTTAGGGAACCAAGCCCATGCACCCCTCCTTGTCAAGAGCTTTCCATAAACACCAAGAACATGATCTGAAGCATCCCAGTTCGGTGGATCTCATGACTACAAAACAAACCAAAGCAAAACTAACTACCTTCCTTCATAGATAGATGTGTAGAATGGATTGTTCAGCAGTGTGAGACTAACCAGCCTGGTTACAACAATCATTACTTTACAGATAGCAGAACAAACTCAGTTAAGCGAAAAAAGTGTGTCTCGCATTTGAATCTTGAGAGATTTGGCGTGACAGGGTATGACAATTGGGAAGCGGGCACTTCAGTCTATCAGGGACAGAACAAACAATGGAAACCAAAAAATGGGTCAGAACATAACATGGGTTATCTACACAATGTCAATGTCCATTTCCTTTACTTCAATAGTCTATAGTGTGCATGCACATATCACAAGATTTCCAAGTTGCATAAAAACAATTCTATAAAATCTGGACCTCAAACTTATCAAAAGCAAAGTTCTTGCAGGTAACATCCATCTTGTCAGATCCACATTAGCACGTGGTTTTGGAAGTTTTGCAGAACTGGAGTCATGCAGCTAAGCTAGTTAGCTGTGTTGCAGAATGGGAAGGCTTTAAAACGAATGAGAGGTTCTGTCTTTGAGAGTTCATCTCAACATGACAAACTTTTGCTGTGCAACCTCCAAAAGCTGAAACGCCATCTTCCCTCATCTATCAGTCTTTTGCAGAGAATAAACAAAATTTTACTCCCTGTACATCCAAACAAGGTTGCCAGCAAACCACATGTAAAGTACTCATGGAGGACTGCGAAAACCCCTCTCCTGGAACCACTGCACACCAAGTAATTTTAGTATATTTTTTCAAAGTTTGATGGCAAGACTCAAGTACATTTGACTCAGCTAATATCCTAATTGTACTCATTTGGATCTTGGAGGTCACTGTATCTTGGGCATATTTACAGCCCAAATTGAGTTTCACAGTATATGAGAGGGTCTACTTCAGTGTTGTCTTGGTAGGTTAGATTACTGAAAATTCAATACCAATCAGTTATCAATTCATCTGGTTATCAAAAAATCAATAAGCAGGTTGGTAACCGGGTCAAAAGTCAATAACTGGCCAACGCTGGCATACTTCATCCAAAATGGTGTACGCCAGCCATTTGAGTTCTTCAGATGATGATTCTCTACAGTAATACCTGTCCTGGAACAATTGAAGAACTAGCACCCATCAGCACACAATCCACTGGATGTCCGTTATGACTCAGTTGTGGATGAACCTCAACTGAATTAAATTCTAGTTTCACCTTGGTAACCATTTTGCAAGAATTAGGTCCTGTATATAGGTAGATAGGTGAGAAAATAGGTGATTAGTAGGTAAATAAATGATTTACATATAGGTATGGGCTACTTTTACTACCTATTTCTAGATAGGTAAGGTTGTTAATTAGTAGTAGTTAGTAGGTAGATATTTTAAAAAACAATTGAGCTAACAACCATGGTTAGCTAGGGAACTGGAACCCAACAGAAAATTGTTTCCTGACACTTACCATCCATTGTTCATACATTGATGGATGTTGGTTCGCTCTGGCCCATAAAAGCTACTGTATAAATTGTTTCAGGTTGCCACAACCCATCTCAATTGACTAATTTCATCCCACTTTTGTAAACTGAAAAGACATCTCAAAGTAAATCATCAAATCATTAGGCAAAACACTGCTAGAAAGGCTGTTTGGGTTTGCAACTTTGAGGCAACAAAATTATCCATTAAGTAGGGCAAATAAGGCATCCACAAGAGCCCAACACCCTAGTTTGGCAAGAAAAGTACAGCTAATATCCAAAATTAACATTGCAAAAAGTACATTGTTAAACCCAGGTGTCAAATTACTTTTCGCATTAAATTTTCATATAAAATTACTTTGCTGTTAAATTTTAGATTTGCATTAGGTCAAACAGTGCTGGTTTCATTGTTGCTACTAACTACTCATAACATGTTTAAAATCTTGAGCAGTAAATGTTCAGTTTCACTACTGAGGACAGATTTTCAGAAATTTGCTGAATTTGTCCTCCAAGTTGAGGATGATGAAGACGGAATTTGTGGCAAACGCTACATCTAAATCTGGCCTTACTTCAAGGATAAGTCTAACATGACAGTGTTTTGTGAGTGTGTTTCATAAAGGCAATTGGAGGCCAGCCTGCTGCAGAAAGCTGTGCTTTTTTTTTTCCAGTTTTTCAATGTTGCAAAAGTGACGATCATTAATACCAAGATTTTGTCACAGTTGGTGACAGAACAGATCTCACAGTAGATTTTTTTCAAAATCTTTCTATGCTGTGGCTACTTACTAGACGATAAGTTAGCAATCTGGCGCAAAAATTCTTCAAAATCTGGCACTTTTTCAAAAAAATATCTTTGCCAATGTTGCTGGGCTTTTTCTTTCACAAAAATGGCGAAAACTCGTCAAAATAAAATACGCTGGCAGAAACCAGTCACCAGTTATTTCACACTGTTCTATCTCCCTTTTTGGTTCTTTATTTGCAATATTTGCTCTTCTGTAATAAAGTCTGGCAGGTTTACATCATATGTATCCCATGCCTGGTCCAATGCTGCTCTGCCTGTAAGTTAAGTATTGGGCCCTATTTTCATCATAGCAAAACTGTCCTGGGCTGCTAGAGCTCCGTGTGGGACACAAGTAGAACAGTACTGCAACTAGGTAACCAAAAAAGTATAGGAAGCTGGGAAACTGGGTGTATGTGCATTATGAAAGTTCATTGGTCCCACTCTGTCAATTCGACACTGACACCCCAAGTTCCTAGGGGTTTTTTATAACTTCCGCTCAATTCCAGGGATACCATCTAGTGGAGTAGAGCAGGAGTGCTGCCATGTGCTGCTGCAGGCTGAAAATATATCTGATCTTCTTGAGCTTTTCAAGAGCTGGTCCACCCACACTGCCTCTTTCTGCCTCCCTTCCAGTGTTCACCACATCCACCATAGAGTGTTAATTGTTGTCCCAGCGCAGTTTTTCTAAATTAGGCCTATGGCAAAATTTTGCCAAAAAGGGGGGGAAAAAAAATCTGAAAATTGTTATTTCTGGGCGTTGTGTGTCACCAGCTTTGGTCCCCCTTAACGTCCCCAGATATTCATTAATTTGGCAGCAGGTTGTCAACAACATAGAAGGATTCTTAGATTTCTTTTACTTGTCATAATGCATTTGCAGCCAATCTGGCTAAACCCTTTGACAGATGATTGTCAGCTTATCACTATTCTAAAATCCATAAAACAACACAGCCCCAGCGCCAATGTCCACCCTATGAAGATTCAGACAATATAAGTTGAGAGACTATTCAGAACGTCACCACCTGGGTCAATCAGCCAATCAAAAGTAGACTTTTTTCTTTCACTGGGCCTTGTGAAGCTCACTATATCTTGGGCACATATTGTTTTACTGGGCTTTCTGTAGATCACTGTATCCTCTATAAATTAACACATCGAAACCAATGTTTCAGATTTTTGGCCGGGCCCAGATCTGGGTCTAAGAACCAGACTTGGTGGGTCACATGGACCTGAAACCAGAAAAAAACGGGGGCCACAGTGAACCAGCACCCACCAGCCCACCATGAAGGATGAATGGTAAGTGGTCAGGAAACAGTTTTCTGTTGGGTTCCAATTCCCCAGCTAACCATGGTAGTTACTCAGTTCCTTTTTTTGTCTACCGACCTAATAACAACCCACAAGCAGGTTGTTAGTAGGTAGGCAGTAAAAACAACCGGTAGCTATTTATAAACCATCCACTTACCTACTTTCCTACCTATCTGCTTATATATGAGATCTATTTCCTTCAGAACTGGTTACCAAGATGAAACCAAATATTAACTCAGTTGAGGTTCATCCACAGCTGAATCATAATGGACATCCAGTGGATGGTGCGCTGGTGGGTGCTGGTTCACTGTGGCCAAAAACCATACCTAGTGGTTCTACATAGACTTGGCCTTAGAACCAGGCCCAGTGAGTAGTGTACACGGACCTAGACTTGCCAAGAACTAGACCGGACAGGTCTTAAGGGTTTTTCACAGGGTCCAAGTCTTTAGGGTTGAGTAATGCATTTTGCAACAAATGTTAGGTCTAGGTTTAGAGTTATTTATAGAATTCAAGACCCTTTGGTTTTGGGTCTAGGGAAACTTTTTAAAAATAAAAACATAATTTTTTAAAAATAAAATTCATGTCTATTTTTTAGTTCACTTAGTTTTGTGCTTTTGTACCTACTTACCTACCTAGGTAAGTAAATAGCTCTTCGTTTTCTACCTACCTATGTAGGTAGGTAGGTAGGTAGGTATGGTAGAAGTGAAATTTAAATTCATGTAGAATATTTCACACTACTATAACAACATATTTTTGTTCACTATTTTTGTTTTAAGTCTCAACAAACTTAACATTACAATTCATTCCCACATCATATTCATAGTTATTGCATATAGCCAGAATTTGCACTTTTGAATACATTGTAAGAAAACTCTAAAAACAATAGTACAATTCATTTCATCATAATCTAATACTACAAAAAATTCACACAAAAGTTAAACACAAAATTCATTATAGAAGTATGTGTTATTCTATATTACTAAAAACATCAATCCCAATTACAGCATAATCCTAGGTTTTGTTGAGAAAAATCCTAGAACAACATTAAAAATATGTATTATATCACAACATAATCTGTGGTTTTCTACCGCAAATACCTCCAGCTCTCCTATTCTTCTCCCAAAAAAACTCCATGTCTCATCTTCTTCTCCTTTTGGTTTGTTCTTTAGAACTCTCCCCCTTTTGAACCATCCCAAGTCACATCATTATGATCCAAAACAATAAGAATTCAAAATTCAAACTAACAAAATTCCCTAATTAGTCCCTATCCTAATTGCTTTGTTCATCCCGAATCACATACTCCACTTACCCCCTTAACATTACCCTTTTATACTTTGGATTCCGTCCCTAAAATCTTCGTAAAATGATATAAATGAAATGATAGTATTATATATCCTTTTAAACATATATTTCCCATACCACAATGTTGTAATCCCAATCTACACAAAAACCAATGATTCTACCCCCTTAACACCTAAACCTAAACAAGTGCACATTCATGGTATTTTCAAGAACTATCCTAGGTTTCATAATATCCAAATAGGGAAAAGTTATGGAACCTAAAAAGGTTGAAGCCTTAATAAACATGTTAGTACCTACTACCCCCTAGGAGATCCAAGTTTTCAACAAGATGGCATAATTCTATAGGTGATTTATTTTTTAAAATTCCTTTATTATGTCACCAATCACCAAGCTGATAAAAAAATGTGAAGTTTTTGAATGGATTACAATATGCCAATTAAATGTTTGATAGGAGATTAAGAATCGATATGTATAAGCCCCTATATTGATCAATCCAAATTGGGAGCTTGAATTTCATATTCAAACAAATGCATCTCATCTAACAATAGGAGCCATATTTTCACAAAACCCAACTAGTAAGTTTGACCAACTAGCTATGATTGTTTATAAGCTTGGTAGATCCCATTTAATGGCAGATACATTGAATAGATTACCCAACCATGTAAAATTGATTGGTGTACCTAATCAAACCACTAATGCTCACATGTTCACATTATAACCAGATTGGTTACAAAATGTCTATGACTACTTATTAGAAAGAATGATGTTAGAATAATTTACTATTTCACAAAGATAGTATTTGGCTTAGATAGCTAAGCCATTTGTGTTACAAGATGGAGTATTTTATAGATTTGGACAAAACGACAAATTTCATTGTATTTTGTAACTAGAATAGGTGCCAACTATATTGCAAGAGTTGCACAGTGGAATTGGAGGGCATTTTTCCTCGAACATTACTATGAGGAAGATTCTTGATGTTGGTTACTAGTGGCCAACCATGAACAAAGACGTTCATGATTTTTTTCTGATTTATGACTTGTGCCAACAAATTGATAACCTATTAGCCCAAAATATGGCGAAGTTGTTCATTACTCTACTTGAAGAACCTTTCCAAAAATGGGGACTAGATTTCATCAAACCCATTAAAAACAAGTCGTCATTTTAGTAACTGATATATTTTAATTACCAATGGTTATGCCACTAAGTGGGTCAAGGTGAGAGGTTTGTACACCAACACAACTATTGTTACTATGAAATTCTCAAAGACCACATTCTCACCTAGTTTGGTTGTCCATTGACCATTGTTACTAATCAAGGTACATATCTCATTAATGATATTAACTAATCATTTCATACTATGACACACTAGCTCTACTATTTACTATCCATGAGAGAATGGACAAGTTGAATCTACTAACAAAGTTCTTAGTACATCGTTCACAAAACTATTGAACGAAAAGTAGAATGACTAGGATGAGCACATGTCCACAATTTTATTTTCTTATATAATTGTTTTTAAGGTTGGAACTAGTCACATTCCTTTTCAACTTGTCTATGGATTACATATGTTATTATTTATAAAGTACTTGTTACCATCCAAAATAGGATAAAACCATGATCCAAACCTTGTTAGAGTTTTGACTAGTCAATTGTCAGAACTAGAAAAACTCCAAAAAAACCAATTAGTAACACAATACCTTGTAGCTTCTAACTAGTCGAAATAGTCGTTATGCTTTTAGAATTAATACATTGAAACAAAATACCAATTTGGATATTATGTTCTATGGTTTCAAAGGGTTTTCAAAGCACATTCCCCTAAATTTCAAAAATAATTGTTTGAATCATATAGGATCCAATATTGTTTACCTAACAATATTGTACTATCAGTGACTATTGATAAATTTGATCTTAACCTAGTATTAGTTAACATGAATAAGTTGAAACCTTATAAGTTTGTGGGGGATCAGACATTTCAACGTGTTTTAATTAAACCCAATGATTTCCTACCAAAAGAATTGGTTGAGACAAACCATTCTAGTAACCCCTTCATTGAAGAATCAGTTAAATTTCATGTTAGAGGTTTGATAGCAAATAACTTGATTGAAAAAGAACCTATTATATTTTCTCCAACAAAGAATTGGTTGAAGAAGGTACTATTGGCCTATTGAAAAAATAAGTAGTTCAGAAAGTATTTGTTAGCCTTATTTTAACACAAATTAATGATGTTTTAATTAACCTAGTTACATGTGTTAGTTTCTTAAGGAAACCATGCCCTAAAAATTGTGATGTTTTCCAAGCACCACCACTCCTCACTTTGTGGCTACAATATAAAGAATTGGCATACCTCTTGATGTGTCTTTTCATTTTTCCATTTTGGAATCTCTTATACTTCTTGTTGCACTAGATGAAGAAATGAGTGCCTTAGATCAATTTTGAGAGAGACAAGCAAAAGAGAATGGAATTGAGGAAACAAAGAGAATAAAAATAGAGAAAGGAAAAAGAGCTACAAAGAATTAGAGAGGAAACTTTAAGAGCAATCGGAGTGATTTACATTGAACCACTCACATCCGGGCTACCTCCTACATTCCAAGAGAATAATGAAAGTTCTAGAGAAGAGAAAAACGTAGAAAGAGATTCATGAGGCTTTGTGATGCGCTGCCATTGTGGGAGGACTTGAAAAGACATTGTGAGGCCTTTGAACACATTTTTCACCCCCTACACTTGCAGTCATTATTACTAGTGATTTTGAAAAAAAAACCAGGTTGAAAAGAAGATTACAGAAGCAAAACTTAATCAACTTGTTGAAGTTGAGCAACTGGTAGACTTTTTGTCAAAATCGGTTGAAGGAGGGTTTTTTGATGTTGAATTTGATTCACTTGACATACCTGTTGATGTACCCACCAAGGTGTGGTCTAAGTGCATGATGAGGTGCAAGGGAAAGGAGACATTGGAGGAACGTGGTTCACCCACCAAAGTGATTCGGAAACGAGCACTTGTTAAAGGGAAAGAAATCCAAAAAATGCTACAATGGATTCAGATGGGATCCAAAGAATGATAATGGGTAGAACAAGCTAGTTTGGGTGGCTTATTTGATGTTCAATGGACAATTCCATGAATGGACTTGTTGGAAGATTTTTTGCACACGTGGGAGTCTATGAAGGATGGATAAATTCGGGCAATTATTTGTGGTGAGAAGATTATATCAACCAAGCCTTAATAGCTTAGCAATTTGAAGTGTTAAGGGAACAATTGATCCAACAAATGCATTGGTAAAAAAAACATAGGTTGCTTTCAAAAGCATAACTATCCATATGCATTTGTCAACAAGGAACAATGGAACATGATTTGAATGAAGGAGGAATATCATGCTAAGGTTCACAATAATCTTATAGGTAATATAACAACAAAAGAGGTTAACATACTTTAGCAACCAAATAGTTATTACCCTCAATTTAGCAAGTAGGGGGAAGAAAATCAATTGGTGTTCAATTATGTTAACTCAAATGTGCATAAAGTTGACCAAGTGGACAGAACACCATAAATAGATTATAGTAGGATTGGCAATGTTTAACATAAAGAGGATTACCTATTACTCATGACTGGTAATACAAGTTTTCATAAGGCATTGATTCTCAATTACAAATGAAGACACACTTGTTAATTCTCCAAAACTTCAACCAGTTCATAAAAAGGAAAAATAATTACTAGTGAATAGTCCAAAGAAATGTCTCTCGAGTGATAATAGTTTATTAATGAGCATCAACCAGTATGATCTACCAACATATCACCACAACTAGTTTGTTAGTCCCACATGTTAAAAATCTAGACTAAGCCATTAACACCCAAGGACTAGTTGAGTCCAGAGCCAACCAATTCTCCACCAAAGAAAAAACCACGCAAATGTTAATGAATGTTAATTATGGATGGAGGAGATGATGAAATGGAGGTTGATATTATAACACAATAAGATGACAATTCAATATGGATAGAAAGTGATTAAGTCATGGAGGACAGAAACGAACATGATTCTAAACAAGTAACAAATGAAAAGCCTTCACCTTCTACTCCTACAGAACAGGTTAACAACCAATCACCATCAATTATTAAATTGGTTCAACTAATTCAATTAAAACCTATTCAAATAGTTCAACTTTGATTTTTTGAAAATTTTCTTTTCTAATTTTATATGGAAGATTGATATTAATTTTCTTTTTGGTGGATAAGCAAACAAAATCTTATTGTTCTTTTTTTTCCATATTTTCATATTGGGAATAGCACACACCCTAACACATACTTCAACAATCAATTTGACAACATACATAACAATAACAAGGAAAACCAAGAACGCTACTTCAAGAACTCATCTTTCACTATTTTTCATGATTTCCTATCTTTTTCAGCCATACTATCCTTTATTTCTTCCTAATATTCTTTCACAGTCCTTTCACAACTACTCAAATAAGTAGAATACTTTTTGATACCATCCAATGTTCAACATATAACCCCCTTTACTTTTTTGATTCTTGCTTTGAATAATACATAAATGGTTATAACTATGTAACCATTTTTTACAAATGAACTTGGTACAACAAATTGACCTATTGTAAAAATTGTCTTGTACACTTTATCAAGTGGATTTGTTATAACATTTCAACCTATAACAATTTGTTGACTTGTTTAAGTGGTCAACTTGTCATGTCTTTCTTTTCTGCTATCTTTTATTCTAACTAACTAGTACGTGAAAGTCTTTTCATTACATTAGGTAGGTCAAAAAGTAGGTAAAAAAATAGAAAGGTAATTGAGTCAAAGAAATCAATGTAAATACTTCCATTTTGTTTTATGTCTTTCCATTTAAATTAAATTTTTTTTAGCTATCCCAAACTGGCAAGTTTATTTCTTTGAATGAGCACTAGAAGACATGCTTTATTTATCTAATGTGTCATATGAGATTAAAACACAAATCTTATGGGTTTAATGTTTTTGTTGCACTTTAAGGTAAACAAGCTAATTTTCAAACACATCAAAAACCCATAGCTAGGTGAAACTCAAGGGTGCGCTCCTTTGTTTATGGTGCCCCAACTAAATTCAAGATCTCTTCTTGGTGCATTTGAAACACTAAAGATGGTGCAAAGTAGATTAGAAATGAGGAAGTTATGGGTCACCAAAGTGTGGGGGGTCAAAAAGTCTAAAAATAATCACACTATGAAATCGTTTTCCAAACATCCAAAAGACTCCTTGGATGTTGTTTTAGTGCCTATAAAGATCCAAGATGATTTGTAAAGTTTAAGGTGACACTCCATAGCACTTTTGGTTGTTCAATTTGAACAAGAGATGAGAAGGTTATGAGCTGTGGAAATAAAAGGGGTCTAAATGAAGAAAAATGTTTTTTTTTAATGTTTTGTAATTTATTTTTTGTTATTCATTTGCTTATAGAATTCAAAGATGGTGGTAAATAATAAGTCATTCGATAATTATGTATGTGAACTAACTACCTAATAAGATATTATTATTATTATTTGAATTAATTATCTAGATGTTTTTTTTAAAAAGTGTTGTTGTGGGAATTCGAATTACAGCTTAGATTATTGCAACAAAAAAGGCCATGCAAAAGTTCAAACACACAAACGATTTTGGCTATGAAGAACTTACAGCCATTGGCACCAACTTTTGATGTCAAAAGTTGGCACCTAACGCTATGAAAAACCCAAGTTCTTCACAACCAAATATTTTTACTTATTTTTGGGTCTTGTAAGTTTGTTACAAGAAGAGTAGCCAAGCTTGAGCTTGGCTATGCAAGAATGTGTGGCCGAGCTCAAATTCAACTGTTTATTTTTATTTTTTATTTTTTTTCAAAATTTTTTTTTTGCAAGTGTTACCATGGGAACTTAAGCTACATGTCAAATTTTTGCAATAAAAAAAAACCAAGCCCATGCTTAATTTTATTGATCATGAAGAACATGGGTTCTCCATGGACATGGGCACCAACTTTCGACACTGAGAGTTGGAGCCAATGGCCATGGAGAACCCATGTTTTTTTCAAAATAAAAATAAAAATCTTTTCTTACTTGTTTTTTGTTTTTGTTTTTTTAGGTCCACTATAGGACAAGCAGTTGAACTTGAACTCAACTTCTCATGCTTGTGCTACCAAGTTCAAGCTTGGCCACTTCTTGATTAAAATTTTGTTTTTGCAAGTTGTGTTCCCCTAAAGAATTTGGGTCCTTTTGCGGCTGTTGACACCAACTTTTAGTGCTAAGAGATGGTGTTGATGGTTGTGAAGAAAATAACTTTCACATTCGCAATGTTATGTTACTCATTTTGCATGTACTTTTGTAGGGATTTGAAGGAACACAACTTACAATTATGGATGTTAAACAAGTATGCTTTGACCTTTAGTGTCGCGACCCCACTTTTGGAAGAGTGTGAAGATGACACTCACACTCCAGAAATGGGGACTTGGGAGTCCTCCGGGACTCCCAAAACTTAAGAGTTTGATTGCAGGGGTCAAAACACCTTTCCTTGAGGCGTTCTTCATGTAATTGGAAAGCTATTGAAGTGGAGATGTCGAAAATGGCTT
>Ga0116228_10001713_pt1 | contig 18371 bp, 16 predicted proteins | sample S1TSphfallax_2_FD_89694 | JGI IMG/M metagenome (GOLD analysis project Ga0116228, IMG submission 89694) | Host-associated microbial communities from peat moss isolated from Minnesota, USA - S1T2_Fc - Sphagnum fallax MG | ecosystem: Host-associated > Plants > Peat moss > Unclassified | place... | reverse complement strand
TTCATGCAATTCTCTCATCACCATCTATGCTTCCGTAGTTGTCAAACACTGTCATAGTCTATTGTCTTGGCCCATTATGTACAATTCACCATTCTTCAATGTGAAAGGCTTTGCTCTCCTAACCAATCTTTGCTTCTAATGTATCGATAATGTGCTTTCATTCTATCATGTTCTTAAAAGTTTTTTTACATCCTTCAACCATTCAAGCTCTGTGTAAAAAAACTTGTATTTGTGGTTTAATTAGGCACACCTGTGAGTTCTATAATATTTAGTAATATTGACAATGCATTTGCAAATACATGAGTTTTGCTTGGCTTATACTAACTTGTGAAGTCATATTTTAGGAACAATAACAACCATCTAGTTATTCTCCTTGAAACTTGTGGTTTGTTGACCAAATAGACCAATGCCATATGATCCACATAAAAAAAAAAATTATTACCTAGCAAGTAATGTTTAAATTTATACAAAACAAAAACATTATTCAAACCTTTCTATTTTTTGTGTTATAATTTTGTTCTATTTTGTTCATATGCCTGGAAACATACATTATTGGTTGATCACTCTTCCTTGTTACCTTTTGAAACAACATAGCCCCCACAACTAATAAGGGTGCATTTGTATGAACATGAAACTCCACCTACTAGTTTGGTGATATCAATATTGGTGCTTCAATATACTTCTGTTTGATCAATTTCTAAGCCTTTTGACATTCCTTTGTCCAAAGAAAAGCCTTTGTCTTTCTAGTCAATTTAGTGATAGGTGCCATAATAGCAATAAAGGTTTTTATAAAACATCTTTAAAACTATGCCATCACATTGAATATTTAAATCTATTGTGGATTCTTTAGTAGTGGCATGCTTACTATTGCTTGTATTTTTTTTAGATATGGTAGTTTCCCTTCTTTGGAAACAATAAAACCTAATATCATCCCTGTAAATACCATAAATGCACATTTGTTTGGATTTAGACTAATGCCATATTCTCAGCACTTTTGAAAACATAATTTAGGTTTTTGCAAATGATTTTCCATGTCATTATACACTATAAAATCATCTAGAAATATCTTCATAAAACTGTCAAAATATTCTCTAAATGTTTTGGTAATAGTTTTTTGATGTGTTGGAGGTCCATTTTTAACTCCAAATGACATCGCCTTCCATATAAAAGCCCCTTAGTTTGTATCAAATGCAGTCTTGTATCTATCCTCTAAAATCATAAAGATTTGATGATATTTTGAATATCCATTTTTTTTAAAAATGTTTCATACCCTACTACTATGTTCAACACTTCATCTATAAAAGATAATGGGTATGGATCCTTTTTTGTGGCTGCATTTAGTTTTCTGAAATCTATACAAATTTTCAACTCACCATTTTTCTTGGGCACTATTACTATGGGTGACAACTATGTAGCTTCCTATACAAATTAAATGAATCCAATTGTTAACAATTTATCTATATTTTGTTTGATTGTTGTAACACAATTTGGATTTAATATGTACCTAGCTTGATGTGCCAATAGTATAGTAGTGTCCAACTCAATTCTATGTTGTGTTAGCTCTAGTGGAATCCCTTTTAAATCTTTGTATGTCTGCAAAAAAATCTTTGAATTCTTTCAACATATGTTCCACTTCCAACACCTTGCATGTTTTTAGCTATGCATTAATCTTCACCATGTGTGGTTCTGCATTAGTTCCCATATTGAGCTTCATCAATTGTTGATCTTTAGTTAACGTCTATCCAGTTATCTATAATTCTTATGCTTTTATTTTTGCTAAAATTTCATCCACTACAACACTCTCTAGTTGATGATTGTAATACATTTCTAAATACACCTTATCATCCAGAACTAATTTTGACTCATATCCATTGCAAGTTATCTTATTTTCTATGCTTTATATTCCAAATTCCTATTCTGAAATATTAGTCTTCACATCTATATCCATGATCTCCACATCTATGGTTTTCACATATTGAATTGTTTTAGGTAAACTAATTGTTCCTATTGAGAATAATTTTGGTTATGTAACAAAGATGATATCTTCTTCTTCATATGTGATACCATTCTGATAGTCATAGCACAATAACACTTTTGGTTTTCTTACTTCATTTCCCAAATGTTTGGTGACTATAATTGTTCTGATTGTCCCATTCCCTTATATGGTAATAATGTTACCCCCCCAACCATGTGCCATTTAGCATCCCTCAACCATGCATGGTCTCCCCCAACAACATGGAATAACTAAAATCTACAACACTATCTAAAAGTATAATAAATGTAGTTATGTAAGGAATGCCATGAACATATATTTTTAGATCTCTAATCAAGCCCATTGGTTTTGTGGTTGTTTGATTTGCCATCCTTAGATTATATGGTGTAGGTTTAAGCTTTGGAAGCCCCAACTTTAATTTCAACTATTTTGTAATGATATTAACTCTAGAACCTCCATCCAACAACACATCCTCTATTGTATTATTCCCAATTTGTACTTAGATAATTGCCATATGATTATCTATTGTTATAATAGTTAATCCTACCTTTGGCATTGAAAAACCAACTTGTTTATTTGTGGTTATTTTACTTAAATTCTGAGTTTTTTCTGGTTTTAGCTTTTGCCACAAATATTTATTTAACTCAAGAGCTATTTTAAACAATTGTTCCAAGTTCAAAATATAAACCCTTTGAACCTATGCTATGAACTTTTATTATGAACCTACTATTATTAAAAATTTCCCATGAAATAAACCCTTATGAACCTATGTTATGAACCTCTACTACTGTTAGATATTTCCCATGAAACATTTTCTACATCTCAATAAACTTTGGACAGTCTATCATTTTATGTCCATTCAAACCACAAATGCGACATGCATATAAAAATGTCTTTTGAGGTTTTTGACTAGGTTGGGCTACTTTTGTAATTGCCACTCTAGTCTATTCCTTTCTACATGTCTCCACATTATGATTAGTCATTCCACAATTTGTGTAAAACTTGTTAGTCTTCCATGTATTGCTTTGTGTTTTTTGCATTTTTATTTTATTTTAAAATTTTAATATAATTTTTTTAGTAACATTTTAAGAAATAAATTATTTCAATGTGTAATAATTAATGTACTCATATAAAATATTTTAAAACGCATCATATATCAAGTATATTCGAAAAATATATAATTAAAGTTTTTATATTACTTATATGTATAATATTAGTTGAAATGAGTTCCCTACATGTCATAATTCCTTATGTGTGAATTTATAAAAATATTCATTTAAAAATCATTGTAGAATAATTTTATGTTCACATTATGTATGTAATGACACATCATTTGAATAATCATTCTTTAGTTATATTTGAAATGATTTTATTTTAGTCACATTTTCATATGATATTTTGGACATCCACGTCAATTTGTCATCAATCATGGATGCCATATGGATGAAAAGTTGTAATGGAAAAACAACATCTTTCTTGTTAACACATCATCATGTACTAGTCAAATACGCCATTGATATATGATTACAACTTTTTACACATAGGATTTGAAGTAATATCATATTACTATAATCAATTACTAGTTGTTGATTTTGGACATTTAGTCATTGATTTCTTGGTTGTAAATGACAAGATTTTTTTCTAGTGAACGTGAAAGAATACACGTTGTTCCAAGTTTTTTAAAGATGGAAAATTTGTAATGTTGTTCCATTGCTTATGTAAGAAAGGGAATGAATGTTGAAATGTAAGGTATTGAAAAAGGGTTTTTGGGAACATGGTTTTTTGGCTACATTGTGAAAATTTACAAAGGAAAGAATAATTCAAAATTAGATTTGATGAGTTTTTTTCAAAAGGATGATCTTTTCCAAAAAGTTTGAGGAAAATATTCAAGCTTCACAATTACAACCAACCCCACTTTTATTTCTTGCCATTCAATGGGATGAAAAGGATCAAGTAGGATGAAAATGATTTAGTAAAAGTATAACATTTTGATTCCTAGTGGATTGGTATCATTTAACATTACAAAACATTCGAGAACAAATATGTCATTTATTTAAAAACGAGTATGTTTGAATTAAATATTAAACTTATCATGATCCTAACATGTCAGAATTAGGTAGATTATGGAAATTTAAAATCCTTTTCTTGGAAGATGCATAAACTTTTTAAGTATCTGAAAAGGAAAATCATCACACTTTTAAGAAACATAAGGGTTGTTAGATTGACATTTTTTTAAAAAAAAGTCAAGACCTTGTAAGTCAAGATTAGTTTAGTTATTTACGTCTGTAAATTAATGGAAAATGTAAGAAAAAGTTCATGAGGTCATGTATTTCAATTTTGTCAGCATAATCCATAAATTCATCTTTTGGTGGTTGTTCATTAATGAATAACACCACATGAAATAATATGTTCACAAAAAAAAATTCGAACCATTCATTTTTTGAAAAACCATGTCATTTTTTTTTCAAAGCTCATGATTGTTTAATTCTTGTTTGAAATATACAAATGTGATTTTTTTCTTTGACACCCCCTCGATTTTGTTCAATTTTGAGATTTCACTTTGTGGTGAAAAATTTGGATGGGTGGATAACTTTGTGGTGAAAAATTTAGATGGGTGGAAGAAGCTAATGAACTAACTCATGATGGACTAAATAATCGTATTAACCTTATTTTTCTTCTAGTGAGCATTCTTCATTCCTTTCAAGGCTTTTCGTAAAATAAAAGTTTTTTTGCACATGAACACTCACATATGCATATCAAATTACTTCTATCATTGATATAATCTAATGTGATGAAAGGTGTTTGATAAATTTTAACATTATAGATGTTATTTCTATGTATATGGTGGCATCTTTTGTAAATTACTTTCATGATTTTTTTGCATCGTTTCGAAAAAACCTAATTCAATGCATGCAAAGAAGGTTTGATGAAAATTTCACTAGTTCTCACCAACATGCCCCCCTCCCCACCTTTTCAATCACACATGCATGAAAATGGTGGCAAAGAATGCAATGTGTGGTAGGACATTTGCTAATGCACGTTTCATTCTTATTCTCAATTACTAGTTCATTAATTGTTAACACTTATTATTGCACATGGGATGACATTATAGTTGTTCAACTATTGATTTTATAAAAGTTCCACTTGATATCCCGTCTTTCATTTTAAGTTCACTCAAGGGGTTCTTTTATAATTTCAATATATGTTGTAAAAATAACTACAAACAAATGTTAGGCATAAAATGGAAAAAGTTCATATTATAATAATAAATTTAAACAATCAAAATAATATATGGAAAACTATAAGAAAATGAAAGCACATGTAAAATTAATCAAATCTAAAAATAATAAATCTAGATATAAATTAAAAACAATGTCAAAACATTATGATTTTGCAAGAACAATTTTATGAAGTAAAAGGAAAACTAAATGCTTATAATGCAAATGCTAGTTAGTTTTAAATGATGACAGTAATAATTAAAAGAAGACAATTTTCATAGGTAGCATGAAATTTAACATGAAAATAACAAGCTTAAGTTAACCATTGATGATTTAAAAAATAAGAGATCTTACTCTTGTAAATAATTGGTGGAAATGTGTTTGGAAGAAAAAAAATTGATTAATCAATTAATGAATCACATTTTGATTTAAGAAATTGATCAACAAAGTAAGTAATGAATTCATGTATTTTGGCATTTCAAGGATGAAATAATTGGTTAATCTAATAATAAAAAAATACATACAACAAAACATCCAATATCAACAATGGTATAAAACTAAACAAGAAACATGTTAAATTTGACATAAAAATATAATGGAATAAAAATGAAAAGTTGAGACTTTAAGCTTTGATTACACATGAAATATGGGAAAATTAAATGATAAATTAAAACCAAAATAACACATATAACACAAAAATTGGGTCACATGGGCCTTCATACTTCAATACACAATATTTTAAATAGTTATGTTCAGTTCAATTGTTTAATAATGTAAAACTTGTGGTGCAAACTTTCACTCCTTTGCAAATGAATAAAAATCATAAATATCATAAACAACTTTTCATTATAACTTTGAATCTTTAATTTTTTATTAAAAATCTTACATGTTATTTTTAATGTATTATGGAGTTGTAGACCATTATTAATTTTTTTAAAATCTAAATATTAAACATATGGTTATGAAAACGAAGATAAAATTACAATAGTATCTAAGCAAATGAATACAAAAAATGAATCCACAAATTTTTCTTCTTTGTAATAATCAACTTCAAGAATATGTATTATTTTACATCCTTGAAAGTAAAGGGGCAAATAAGTTTTTAAAAAAACCAAAAGTAACCATGTTTATTAGATAATAAATTCATAAACGAAATACTTTTGGTGTCTATTCAAAATTTATTTGCTCCTTTACTTTTGAGGACATACAGATTATTATATTCTCATAGGCTGATTTAAATTTTTTTTTTTTAAAACCTGTTTATCACATACTTTACCAAAAAAAAATCATTTAAAAAACTAACTTAGTTGCATGTACATAAATGGTTGCACAAATAACTTTCAACCATAAATGTCATTAGGTTCAAGTATCTAAGAACCATAATCCTCATAAACAATTATCAATACAATTACTAGTGGTGCACAACATTCTAAAGCCTTAATGATATACACAAATAAATCCCCAATCAACAACCCATGGTACTATGCCAATTACTTGCTCAAAACTTTTCGTAATATAATCATACAATTGCCTGAAACAAAATAAGGCACAATCATAATGCCAACAATATTCATTCATTGTATTGACATTATAAATAACAACCATAAGATAATACAATTAATTGAATTAAAATAAAAGAAATCCTAACACCACCAAAACATTTTTATTGACATAATTGGCAAATTCATCGTTCCTATCAACCAATAAGATGAAATTTTCTTCTTTTTGTCTTTTCATGAAAATAAAGATCACATCATATTTAATTTTCCTTTTAATGTAACTAACCATGGTTTTTTTCCCCACATTTCTCAAGTAGTTCCATTGGCACATTGATTAGCATTAAATGGCACATGACCTAGGTGGGATGTAACATTTTTTCAAAAGTGCTACTACAAGTGGCAACCTAGGAAGTACATAAGTCTAGATGTGGCTAATTTACTTATATTGAAAAATGGGGAAAAAAAATCACTAAAAATCACAAAAAAATTCATGTTTTCAAAAATTTCTGAAAAAATAAAATTGCTAAGTTGTGAAAATCTGTCCAAAACAACATCCTGGAACTAGCATTACCTAATTCCTCCCATTTTTCAGCTTTCCTTATCAAATTTGCAATGCCATGGAAAGTATGCTCTTATATTGAATGTAATGGTTTTAAGTTCCATGCAATTTTAGATTTGGGTTGATATGTAAATGATCCCAATAGTAGTCCTTTTGGATGAACTTATTTTCCAAGTTAATTATTATTAATAATTGAGACATGACAAGAGACTTGCTTCTGTTGATCACAGAAGAATAGCTCTTTAGATGGCTCCATCATGAATTTTGAACTGGGAAATTGCATCAGAATTGGACTCCTAGAACTAGAAAGATCGAACAACAACAAAGTGACCATCATACTCTAGTTGATCAATGGCAAAAATTAGGGTTGGGTAAACCTTTCAGATTATCAAAGGCCAGGAAATAAGCTAGCTATATCCATTGCCCAAAAAGAAGACAACTGCCTGGATGTGAGTTGATGACTAAAAATACAATACCTGCTGTAAGCTCATTGAACCTCCTAATATCGTGGATACCAGAACATGCCCTTGATGCCTTCTGGATCTGATTCGAAACCCAATCCTCTGTAGAAGTCCACCACTGCATCAACACACCATCCAACTTGAAGTTAGAAGTGTGAGCTTACAACTTTCTTTCCAGGTAATTGATGGGCTGCAATCATCCCTAGAAACCTAGAATAACTGGTAGATTTTGACCAGCAACAAAACCTTAATGACCCTAGTTAATCCCAAAAACTTCCTTCATGCTTCATCATAGTGAATTCAAAAGTGAGTCCTCTGGTCTGCTCCTAGCAATGGAAACAGATGATGTCAAGACCTTGAGCATCTGCAAAGAGGGTGATGTTGCCAATATCTCTTCTCAGCAAGGTGCGTACCATCTGCTCTACTAATGCCTTTCCTAGTCCTTGTCCCTGCATTGAATGAGTTCAGTTATCTTAATGTAGATGAGCTGGCAGGATTATGATCTGCAGAAACACAAAGCTTTGATCAAGTGCCCATTCTTGGGTGTGATCTCACAGTCAGTGGTTCATTTATTTACACAAGCACTTTACACCACACTTTGACTAGCAGGGGTGCACTATAAGAAGTACATGACTTGCAAAACAATTTATCAGCTTCCTAAGGACTCCTCTAATATGAACCCCAATGACAAGGTCAACATGATTTACCTGGTATAAAGGATCAACAAGGACATCCCAAATGGTGGCATTGAAGGCATGGTCAGATGTTGCACGGGCCATGCCTATCAGTTCACGCTTTTCTGGTGCTGGTATATCACCATCTGTTCCTCACCAACACACAATTCTGAGTTATTCCCTGTCACAGCTTTGATTTATCCAGAGAAGCAGTGATGACAGCACAACAATTGCCAAAGACACCAAGTTTCATCCAGACTAGACAGACCAATGTGGATCAATAAATTGCCTGTAGAGGGTGGTTGCCTATGAAGGTGCAAAGATGCCACCATGTAACTGTTTTTCAGAGCTGCTGCAACCTTCGATGGTGGCCTCCTTGGCCAGCCTACCTGCCCCACCTTCCACACTTTAAGGCATGCCAGAAAATGCAATAGACGAAAGTGAAATTCCTCATGAACCAATTCCAAAACCCACACAAAAAGCAAAAGAGCCAGACAAGTGAGACTGCTGCCAGTTGAATTACCTTATCACAAAGGAGCTCAAGCTCATACACATCAACCTCACCACTGGAAGCAAAGATGATCTTCTCAATAGTGCCATCAGTTTGTACCTTCTCAACCAACACCACCTCATCCTCCAACTCAATCTCATCATCCTTTATCTCTGGCTCTGTCACTGCCATTGGACTGGTCTTCAACAAGCTGCACGAGCATGCATGTTATCTTAAAAATCTACCAAAAGCTCCAACAGTTGCCTGCAAAAAGTTAACTACAGAAGCAGCAGTAGCAGTTGTGTATCAAGGTTAATAACATTCTCCAGACCTTCACTTGATTCACGGCAACTCTTGTAACTGAGTGGGAACATGTGAAGAGGAGGAATGAGTATGCTGCACAAGGTAATAAGTATGCAAAGGGGGAAACTGGGGAAGGCCACAAAATGAAGAAACCTGTGAAAAGATGCACAAATAGTTGGGTGAGTGTGATGACTCTCTCACCCTGATCTTATGGAGTCCCACAGGCCTGCTTTGGTTCTTAGATCTCGTTTCTCCGGTACAACTGCATTCAAAGCATTAACAAAACTAAGAAACTACTAGATGCAGTTACATTGAGTTTGGTGCCAGCAGTGGTGCATATATATTTGCCTTAGAAATGTTTTGGTGGAGTAATGATAATCTCATCAATCTTCTCTTACTATTAGAAAATTACAATGTCAAACTGATGCAAAGGGCAAACCTGATGTGAGAGGGTGATGTCTTTGTTCATAATTGGAGGTCAATATGCTTGATCGGTGGTTCCTTGATGCATGATAGTATGCCTGTGACCTGTACAATGTCAGCACTGGAAGAATTCCTCAATTTGGCATTCACACTTTGCCCCAGTAAAAGGCTTGCCAACAGCACAGCTGCTAAAATGGAAAGAAAGACACTCTGGAGTGCTATCAAGACTAGTAGTCCAGCTACAGTTTAACAAACTGGTAGCAAGAGAACTACCGAGTGAGAATCAAAACTCTCGAGAAGAAGCTTCACTCTTCATGGGCTCATATGTATGTATCTTGCTACTGACAACAGCAGACATCAGCTTTCCAATCAAGAAGAAGAGGCAGGTAGGTTTATTATCAACTGAGAGACTCTTAGGTTGTTGCCGAGATGGAAAATTCTTTCGGGGCACTGCCAGAGCTCTTGATCAAATTATTTGTTTTCTCTTCTCCTTTGCCTCTAGAAACACTCTTGGCGAGAAAATGTTTCATACTCCAGGCGAGGAGGATACGACATACGCCTTGCAGCATACATGCGTTCCATCTTGCAGTTTCAGCACATAACCTAACAACATAGAAGAGAGATGATACAACAGAAGAGCTCAGCTATATTTATGCTTCTGTTGCGCTGATATGCTTGATGAATCGGAGAAGATGTGCGTAGGTGCCAAAAGGGTCTATAGCGAAACGAAAAAAAAACACACAAAAAACCCGAGACAAAAAACCAAAACAAAAGCAGCGCGAAAGACGCAAGAGTCAGAGAGTGTACGAGGACGCGACAGAAGAGCAGTAGGAGGAGCAGGCAAAGTTGCAAGTCAGTCGACTGGAGGAGCAGCAGTAGTAGTGAGGGACCACCAGGAAAGAAAAGGTCGAGCAGCAGGCCATCGCCACAAGAGCAGCACGCAATCTTGAACTGTTGTTCCCTTCTCCTCCTTTCTTTTTTCCCTTCAACTACTTCTGCTCCGTTCCTTGTTCTTGTTCTTGTTGCTGTCCTTCTCCAAATCCTTTTGTCTAAAGTCCACAGACCTCAAGCTCTCGTTGAAAGAAATGAAATTGTTCGTATTTGATCTCACCACCGGACTCTCTAGAAAATCCTGCACCTCACAACGACGAAATCTGCGAATCCAAATAGCATCACGATTCTTCTTCCCATTAAAAAGCAAACGACGAAAGGGCCATGGCTTTTCGTCTTCTTCTTCTTCCATTCATCAGCTATCAGGCCTTCAGCTTTTTCCTTTTTCCAATGAAGACAGTAGTACTAGTCTTCCACAAGTTTGCATCATGTTTAGAGTCTGAAAAAACAACTGAATCTTCTTCTCCTTCTTCTGCATTCACCACATCCAAATCCCAATTGTTCTGGAGTTTTGGATTCTGAAGCAAAGCAGCGCAAAAAAAATAATCCAAAAGCAATTTTGTGTACAGATGATGAACCCTAGATGTGTACAGATGCTTTGCTTCCTTCCCCCCAGTGAGAAACCCTGTTTCAGATTTCTAGAGAGAGGTGCAATACCATAGTTCAACTTCAACTCATGGGAATCGTTTCCTCCATGGAAGCTTTTCTTTCTTTTCTTTTCTTTTCTTTGTTTGTTGCAATAATAATTTGAGAGAATGTTGTACTATATATAACCTTGGAGAAAAATTTGAGCATTTGAAGGAGCTTCCTGAAAATTGCAGAACAATGTGTGAAGTATCTGATCAAGAATTCATAGTCTCGAATTTACTCCATGCAACAAATGCAAGTCCTTTCTGATTCTACAAGCTTTTTGTAATGTGTTGGCAGATGTGGATTCAATCAACACATATGAGTGACAGACGTTGGAGATCTACAGAGTTGCCAGAAAATTTAAGACCCCTTTTTACGAGTTCTTCTCAGGTGAAAACAAATTGGTTTGCAGCATCTCTGAAACCATTTCAAAATGATTGATTTACAACAGTCACATCCCATCTAATTTTTCTCCGAGCTCATTTGCTGTAAATCACCACTGTTGTTGTTGCAGGGTGATTGTGATTGTGATACTGGAGGAAGCATAATCTAAGGAAATCAAATTGTCAAGGAAGAGAACCTGTTAAATATCAACTAGATAGCTGTTCAGCTGAAACAACAGCTGGGTACACTGTGGCATGGCAACTCAAACTCTTCTTCTCAGCCTTTTCTCTTCACCTTAAGAGGAGTACATGGCACACTTGGACTGTTGCCAGAACTCCATTGCAGGAGCTTGTCATTGTAACATAGACCGCTATCTTCTATGGGGTGGATGATCCTCATATACTACATTACAGGCATCACAGGGTTTTACCTTGAAGATGTTCATAACCATCTCCCTTTGTTGCACATCCTTACACATGTTGCAGCTCCACCTCTACTGTAGCTCATGGCTTGTGAAATAAATCTGTCAAGTTTTGCAAGCAAGGATTGTGAAGGCTCATCAAGATGGTGTGACAACAACCTGCAAGCTCGAAATTGCAAAGGGCATGAACATGGGACTTTTATCAGTTTTGGACAATGACTTTTTGCAATGGCCAACACTTCATTGTCAGTTTAGCTTCTGCTCTTTACACTCAAAAAACTTTTTGTATGTTTTTTCAATACATCAGGCCTCAAAGACTTGCAGGAACTCTGCCAATAGAATTATAGTACTGCCTGTAATAGTATTCTTGGAAGTCCTCAGAGTTCTCTTGCTCCATGGGCGTGAACACAAAGCCGTGACTATAACTGAGATCACAAAAGAAGAAGGGACTGTTGACATTGTTCTTGCGACAGTGGTTGATTTAGGTACTACTGATGCTATCGAGGCCCTGACAGCTGTGTGGCCTCAATATCCCAGGAGGAATCATGGATAAGCTCCCAATGTGGCATTGATGGAGCTTCAAGACTCCGTCGCTTTTCTGCCTCCCACCATTTCTCCCATCGTTCCACCAACCCTTCCCCTTCTAACATTCTGACCACATCTGACATTTTGGGTCGCTCACTTGGTGATGTTTGTGAACACAAAAGTGCAACCTGCACCATGTACAAGGAGACCAATGGTAGTCCACAAGGCCATAACCCAAGTTCAGGAATCACTATGGAAGCTTCAAGGTGGGGAGAGTTGAACCAATTTACCTGGACAATCTCCTCAAGCTCCATCCTGTTATAATCATTTTTGAGGTCAACATCCACCAGCAAGTCTAGTCTCTTCTCTGCTTGACACTTCTTCACCTGAATATTTTTCCAACTACATGTCAGTGCAGGAATACTCCTACCTGGCTGAAAGTTTGCCTTGTGCGACAGCAACATACCAGAAATGTCTGAGCTTTCAAACTGTAGGTATGTAGATTGTTCTAAAGAGCATTTGGCTGGAACTTTGGCACAAGCAATGACTGATGAAGTTTGTTTCAGACTAGAGAGCTTCATGATATCATTGGGAGCTGAATGTGCAGATTGGGTTAGCAGTTTTGAAAATCTGATTCAGCAAGCAGGATTGATACATAACAAGAAGAAAGCCTGACCCAATCAAGAAGCAGCATGTTATTGTGGCGTGAGAGGCGATCAAACTCAAAGGCTCGTTGTCCAGTGATGAGCTCCAGCAACAGCACACCATAGCCAAACACATCAGTTTTCTCAGAAGACTGACCAGTGGAGAGGTACTCAGGGGCAATGTGACCCACTGTGCCCCGGACAGCAGTGGTGACATGGGAGTCGCAATGATCCAAAAGTTTTGCGAGACCAAAATCTCCAACAACAGCTTCAAAGTCCTCATCTAAGAGTATGTTAGCAGCCTTCACATCTCGGTGTATTATTTTTGGGTCACAATGTTCGTGCATGTAGAGAAGACCACGTGCAGACCCTAGAGCAATCCGCTTTCGGGTTGACCAATCAAGTGCTGGCTTCCCATGTATATTGGTCTCTGTAGACAAAGTGATGCATGACTTCTCAGTTTTTTCTCTCACAAATTTCATGTAGAAGATATGAAATATTTCTTTGTCTAGGTTATCTCCTGTTATTTTACCCAGGAACAAGTCTGGAACAAGAAGGAAAAGGACGAAGCTAACAGGCATTCATTAAGAAAAGATTGATGGACAAACCCCGAAGGCGAGAAGCAACACTCCCGTTGGACATGAAAGGATAGACAAGCAGTCGCTCTGTGGGTGTCATACAAAAGCCTCGTAGCCGGAGTAGATTGCGGTGAACTGCCAGTGAGATTATCTCCACCTCCATCTGGAATTGGAGTTCAGCAGCAGCACTTCCCTGTCCTTTCAGACGCTTGACAGCCACTAATGAACCATCAGTCAGGCAGCCTTTGTACACATTTCCAAATCCCCCCTGCCCTAGTAAGTTCTTGCTGTCAAAATTGCCTGTTGCAATTTGAAGATCCCGGAAATGGAACTTCTTAAGCTGGCCAAGCGGAACATCTGGTTCCTGTTGCTCTGGAAAAAGTCATGGCAAGCAATGTGTGTTGATTATCATTTGAAGGAGCTTTTCAACTTTGGAAATTCAGTTGCCTACAAAGGGATATCAAAATGTGATCTCTTCCTATCAGTGATGATTTCTTGCCCTACAGCAGCAGATGAGGAACTGTTACAGCAGATTGAAGAGTTACTGGAAAGAGTTGTACCATTGACAACATCAAAGAAGGATTGTTGATTGCTGTTGTGTTGTCGCCACAGTACAGCTAGGGCAACTGCAGCTACTAGAACTGCTCCTCCCAAAGCCAGTCCACTTGCCATTGGCCCTTTGCTGCTCTGCCCTGCTGGTGCACTATAAGCTGCTTTTGCAAAAAGAAAAGAAGGATCAGAAACCTTAGCATTTCCTTCAATCCTTTCATCATCATATATACTTGTGACAAAGTCTACAAGAAAGTGAACTCCTTGATTTTGAACTTCAAGGTGAATTTGCATGTCTGTCGTCTCAGCAAATACAATGCAGGATTGAGATGGTCATCGGAAACTATTGTGGGTTAAGCTTGCAAGAAAAAGTGTTATAGCAATCCCAAAGCATCTAGAAGAGTGGTGTTGCAATTTATTTACTTTCTGAAACATTCACTGCAGCTGCCAATGGCAGTGGAGCATCCCCTAAGCACTCCCGCTTGATGGTTGCCCCACATAGACGTGGATTCCCTTGTACTCTGCCACCACACATTTTTTGCAAGGAACTCGTGAAAAATCTACTCATGAACACAAGCAACCCTTGTCTCTTGCACTTCATTGCAAAGAAAAACTAGAAGCCAGCTAGGTGTGGCAGAAGTTTCTTACGAGAAGTTTGGAAATGAGACATTTGGCACAAAGCCTGCCAGATTGTTGTTTGAGAGGTTCCTGTTATCAAAACCCCCCACCACTCCCATTCCTGTTAGTGCCCAGCAGGTTGAATTTGTGACTTTGGATGACAACAACAACAATAACACCTTTGTTGTCAACTTGATCATGAAGAGAAGAATAGAAGTGAGAGGAGGTTAAAGGATGCTGCTGCTGCTTACAAAATGCTGAGGCCTGTGATGGATGATAAGAATACTGGAAACCCTCCTGTGAGTTTATTGTTATTCAGATTCCTGTCTTCATGAAGTGCTCCCCGCACCCCACAAATCATTTGCGCAACACCCATCACAAAAAGACTTGTCATCATGCACCTCTCATGATACTCTTCATGATCAGCAACTATTCTTCCTGCCAACTATAATCACTTCTTTTTCCCCCTAGAATTCTGCTTGCCATTTGCCATCTGTTTGTTTAGAAGAAGCAAAGGGGCAAGAGAGCAAGTGAGACACAGAGACTTGGGGTGGGGGGGGTTTTCGGTTTTACTTATGCAAGCTTGCCAATCACTGAGCATCTTTCAGGAGCTCTTAAAAAAACAGACAAAGAGAAGTTCTAACTAGTTGTTGATCAGCAAAGCTCAAAGAAAACAAAACCTTTTTCTTTTTTTGGGGTGACTGACATGTGTGTTGCTTACAAGTAAGTGAGGCTTTTCAAGTTCCGAAGTGTGTTCGGGATGCTTCCTGTGAGGTTGTTGTTGGAGAGATCCAAACTGATGAGTTGTGTTAAATTTCCAAGCTCCCATGGAATTGGACCCGAGATATTGTTGTTCTGAAGCATCCTGAACAAAAAGAGGTGGCACCCACCCACCACCCTTTATCCACCCTTCTTATCTTCTTCCATCATGAACCTTGATGCTAGCTCTGCTAGTACATTACTCTAAACATTCTTGAATGACACTCACTCTCTCTCTCTCTCTCTCTCTCTCTCTCTCGCAAGACCTGCAATTGTTTATGATTTTTTCTAACTGATGGTTCCACACTTTAAAATCTTAACAGAGTTTGGGTCTGGAAGTTTACAAGTATTGAAGGTTTGGCAGGCCTGCAAAATGAGGAGAGAGGCTGCCACCCAGCTGCTCATTCGGTAAATCCCTGCAACGGCAGCACCAACAGCTGTAGCCCCATTAAAAGAAACATAGGGTAGTACTTCAGTCCCAAAAACAGCGTTTCCAGCTCTCTTCTTCTATCAGGCAGTTGCCACTACAATTGGGGCCATGAAATCCTAGCTAGTATGCAGGGAGCAGCAGCACAGGAAGAAATCCTTGGTTTTCTGAAGGACTTGGGTAAAAATGTGAGCAAGAGACAACAGCAGCAGGGGTTGGGAGGCAAACAATTGGGGTGGCCCACAGCAAGCAAGCTTACACTCTGATGACCACTTGTTCAGCTGAGCACTGGATGTAAGCAAAAGTGCAAGGAGAAATGTAGTTCTTGTCCCAAGTTGCAAGTGCATTCTGAGGATCTTGTAGAGCTTGCCTTATGGCCCACAATGCCATCACTGCAAAATCATCCTCACCCCACACCAGAGCCCAAACAAACAGCAGATTTGAGAGACATTCTCTCTACCAAGGCACCAATCTTTATGTGAGGTTCTTCTTCTCTTTTCTCATTTGTTTGTTATCCGACCCACAACAATTTGATTTTGGAATGTCAATTCCTTTTCTTTCTTTGTCATGAAAATCATTTATGCTTCATGTGGGCTCTAGGTAAAAGCCAGAGCTGATGATGATGATGCACTCTGTGTAGCTGACAGTCAGTACCTTCACTGTTATCGTCGTTGATGAGAACAACGGAAGTCGCTGATAGTGCATGACTGATGCAGGCTAGCAGTGACAGCCATAGCTGAAAAACTCCAGCTGCAGACCGGCGGATCATACCTGCCTCTAAAACTTCGAATGAGAAAGCTTCTCGTGTTTGCCCTCTATTTTGTGCGTCTCTCTCTTCTTGGTCCTCACCCCGGTAGCCGACTTACTGTTGAACCCATGATCATATCAAGACTTCCTCATGCAGCAGCACAACGCCACAGGTGTATTATAGAACAAGATACAAAATCAGCTCAACAAAACCAATTTTCTTCCCCTTCCTTCCTCCTGCACACTTGGAAAAACCGAATCAAGAAACTGTCTCTCTCGCTCCACCCACCTCCACGAAACCAAAAACAGCAACAACAAACCCAAAACCAAAAGAAAAAAAAACAAACCCAACCAACCTCAGTGTGAAAAAAAAAACAGTTGGGTGGGGTGACAGCTGATACAAACAAAACAGACGTAGGAATTTTCCCCACCAGCTCTTGCAGATTTCACAATAACAACAACAAGAGAAAACCAACAACAATAACAACAAACACACAAATTACTTCTCTATTGGTACTTCTCCATGAAGCAGCAAATTGCTCACTATTCTCTACTACCCATGATCATAACTTACCTTCAACAACAACAACAACAACAAACAAACAAAAATTCCTCACAGCCACCAGGCCCACTAGAAAACAGATGCAGAGGAATGAGCTGAGATTTTGAACAAGGTGATAGAGAGATTCTTCAATACCAGAGTCCTGAAAAAATATAAAGTCCAGTCAGAGAGGCTACAGTGCACAGCAATAACGAACTTATCCACCACCTTGTTGTTCTTCTTCCTCTTCTTCTTCACGTCAACAGGCCCACACAAATCACAAAAAATACCATACACGCAAAGTTTAAAACGTGCTGGAAGTTGATTTCTATTTAAATCAGGCACATCACTGCACATTTCCTTCAAGTTTTTATTATTACTTTGTCAACTACGTATATCCTTCATTTCCATTCCTTTTCTATATATATATATATATATACTGTAGTAGCTTTACCTTTCCTGCAGAAATTCAATTATCTACTGAAAAATGCAGGAAACTGTTTGCTCCAAATAGTAGCTATTTATGGACTTTTTTTTTCCCCATCTCAATTGTAGCTGAAATTTCAGGAAATTTTCATTTTTATTGCTAGAATGAAAAACTAAAGAAAAGGATGGTATTCCTTTTTCAGACTGGCATTTCAAGATGCTGGAATGGTAAAGGTACTATGGAATATATGTGCGTATAACCCCAGTGTTCCTGGGATACATAAAAGATATATATATAATATTTTAAGCTGCCATAATATTTTGGTCAGCTTCTTTTTTTTTTCCCCTTTTTTCATCTGCTGCAGTTTTTGCCTTGAATTGGGTGTTCAAAAACTTTTCATGAAGAAACTAAAGATTCAGAGTGGGTGGGTTTTGCAGTTGTGTAATAGAAACTAACTTCACTTTTTACCCCCCCCCCCCACTCTCTTTCTTTTGTTTCTTTTTTTTTCTTTCACAACACCCCCATTCCATTAAATCTACAACAGCAGCACCAGCAAGCTAGTTGCAAGCAAGGCTTTTAAAAAAGAGTTTTAGAATTATTTAAAAATTAA
>Ga0116228_10001712_pt1 | contig 18377 bp, 16 predicted proteins | sample S1TSphfallax_2_FD_89694 | JGI IMG/M metagenome (GOLD analysis project Ga0116228, IMG submission 89694) | Host-associated microbial communities from peat moss isolated from Minnesota, USA - S1T2_Fc - Sphagnum fallax MG | ecosystem: Host-associated > Plants > Peat moss > Unclassified | place... | reverse complement strand
TGTTCCTGCGCAACGCGATGGACTTCGAAGAGCGCGCCGGGTTGCTCGCGCGCCAAAACTACATCCTGCAAGAGTACGTGATCGGCGTACCGTTCTACATCCACTATTTCTACTCGCCGCTCACCGGCAAGATGGAAGTGATGTCGATGGACCGCCGCTATGAGACCAACGTCGATTCGCTCGGGCGTATCCCGTCGCGCGCGCAGGAGCAGATGGACATCGATCCCTCGTACGTGGTGGTGGGCAACCAGCCGATCTCGCTGCGCGAATCGATGCTCGCCGAAGCGTACCGGATGGGCGAAGACGTCGTGCGCGTGAGCCGCGAGATCTGCGGGCCCAAGGGCCTCTTCGGCGCGTTCTGCATCGAGACGATCATCACGCCCGACGCGCAATTCTACGTGATGGAGGTGTCGGCACGCATCGTTGCGGGAACGAATCTCTTCATCGACGGATCGCCCTACTCGTACCTCAATTACACCGAGCCCATGTCGACCGGCCGGCGCATCGCACGTGAGATCAAGAACGCTCTGCTTTCAAATTCGCTCAATGCCGTTTTGGACGATTCGACCCCCGCGTAACCTCATCGCCGCCGTCGCGGCGGCGGCGATCGTGTTCCAATCGTCCCTTCCGGCCCGGGCCGAGCTGCAGGTCGATCCACAGAAACTCTACCGCGAAATGACCGCCGCGTACGCGCAAGGCAGCGCGAACGGCTGGCATCTCGCGGACGAGCTGTATTACTTTTCGACCGTCCTCGATGCGGGCCGGGCCTACGAACTGCGGCGGCGCGACGATCCCGATAACCTCGCGATCAAGGGCGTCGCGGTCGATCTTGCGACGCAGCTGCACTACAACCCGCTCACCAGCAGCGATGCGGCCGAGTGGTACGTGCGGCTCGCCGCGACCGCGTACGCAAGCGATCCGGTCCGCGGCGCCGCCGCGCGCGCCCTGCTGGCGAAACTCGACGCCGAGGATGCCGACACGGCGAAGCTTGCCTTCGCAGCCGACGCCGACGCGACCGCGAACCTCGCCGCCTTTCCGAACGATGCGGAGGCGCTGCTCGATCAGGTGCGCGCCGACGTCCGGGCCTTCGCGCTCACGCACGATCCGCAGTTCCGTTCCGCCGCGCTCGCGCGCGCGGCGCAGCCCGTCTTTCCGATCGGCCTCGTTGCGGACGACGGGACGAGCGTCCTGACCTACGCGCACGAAGCGCGCGCCGGCGCTCCCGGCTATACCGCGACCGATCTCGAGGCCGCCGTCGCGATCGCCTCGCACAAGGCGTCGGTCCACACGATCCCGACGATCGGCCGCGTGCTCTCGCACCAAGCCTACCTTGTGATTACGGCACCGGCCGACGAGTACTTCGGCCGCACCAAACTCTCGCCGATCGGCGTTCGCAACGAGATCGTGCGCATCGGCAAGTACCTGGACGTCGGCTGGGGCGACCGCATGACGACGGATGCGCTGTGGGTCGTCGACGCGCTCGACGACTGGCAGCAGAATTATCCGCGCGATTACGAGCTGCCGCGGCTCTTGCTCGCGACCTACCGGACCCTCGGGCGGATCGACTCCCCGCAGGCGAAGGCCGCGCAAGTCCAAGTGCGCAAGACGCTCACCATCGACTACAATGCTTCCCCCGAAGCGCACCTGCTGCTGACGGGATCCGCCGGGGCCTGATGGACGCCGAAACGCTCCGCGCGACGCTGGCTCGTTACGACCAGCGCAACCTCACGCTGTGCTCGATCGGCTCGCACTCCGCGCTCGAGGTCGCCGCCGGTGCGAACCTGCGGGGGATGCGCAATCTCATCGTCACCGAGCGCGGCCGCGAGCGCACGTACGCGGAGTTCTACGCGAAGAAGACCGCGCCGGAGCGCGGCTGCGTCGATGAGACGCTGCTGCTCGAACGCTTCAGCGATCTGCTCGACGATCCGGTCCAAGAAGCGCTGCTCGCGCGCAGCGTCGTGTTCGTGGCGAATCGTTCGTTCGAGGTCTACTTGCACCAGCGCTATTCCTACGCCGAGATCGAGGCGCGCATGCGGGTGCCGTTCTTCGGTTCGCGGACGCTCCTGCGCGCCGAGGAGCGCGATGAGCCCGACAACCAGTACACGCTGCTCGAACGCGCCGGGATCCGCGCGCCGCGGCAATTCGCGACGCCGGCCGAGATCGATCGGCTGGCCGTCGTGAAAGCGCCGCACGCGAAGGTATCGTTCGAGCGCGCGTTCTTTCTCGTGCGGTCGCCCGCGGAATACGCGCGCGAGAGCGCGCGGCTCATCGGCGACGGCCTCGTTACCGAGGCCGGTCTTGCGGGCGCCGTGATCGAGGAGTACGCGCTCGGGCCGTCGGTCAATTTGAATTTCTTCTGGTCGCCGATCCTCGGCGAACTCGAGCTGCTCGGCACCGACACGCGGCGCCAGACCAATCGCGAAGGCTTTCGCGATCTGCCGTTCGCGCAGGCGGAGGCGCTCGCCGACGAACCGCACCGGCTCGAAGAGGCGGGCCACATCGCCGCGACGCTCACCGAATCGATGCTCGAGAAGGCCTTTGCGATGGGCGAACGCTTCGTGCGCGCGACGCAGGCCGGCGGCGCCCCCGGGATCATCGGGCCCTTCGCGCTGCAGTGCATCATCGTCGCTGGCCCGCCCAAGGATTTCATCGTGTACGACGTCTCGCTGCGCATCCCGGGGTCGCCGGGTACGCGGTACACCCCCTATTCCGCCTACCGCTGGGGCCGCGACATCGCGGTCGGCGAGCGGATCGCGATGGAGATCGAATTTGCGCGCGACGCGGGGCGGCTGGCCGACGTTTTGACCTGACGTGCAAAGGTGGCCGCCGGGGCGCGGTCCGAAGTCGGGCGCGGGAGGTCCGATGAAGAAGCGATTCACGGTCGAACTCACCGCGCGTGGGCCCAACGGCGCCTGGACGTTTTTCACGCTGCCGTTCAGCGTCGAAGAGGTCTTCGGAACGAAATCGCGGCTGCCGGTCAAAGGGACGATCAACGGCGAGCCGTTCACGAGTTCGGCGATGCCCGTGGGCGACGGGACGCACGCCCTCGCCGTCAGCAAGGCGCTCCAGGCGGCGGCGCGCGCGAGCGCCGGCGATCGGGTGACCGTGGTGCTCGAACCGGACCTGGAACCGCGCACGGTCGACGTTCCGGCGGAGCTGCAGGCGGCATTTGCCGAGGCGCACAAGGCGCACGCGGCGTTCAGCGCGCTTGCGTATTCGCATCAGAAAGAATACGTCAGTTGGATCGCGAGCGCGAAGCGCCCCGCGACGCGCGAGCGCCGCGTCGCGCAGGCGATCGAGATGCTCTCGAGCGGGAAGCCGCTGAGCCGCTAAGAAGCCTGGGTCATGCCCGCCGTGACCACCCGCGCTGCGACCGTCGTCATCCTCGATTTCGGTTCGCAAGTCAGCCAGCTGATCGCGCGGCGCGCACGCGAGGCAAACGTCTACTCCGAACTGTTGCCCTACGACACGGCGTGGGACGAGATCGCGAAGCGCGATCCGGCTGCGATCGTGCTCTCCGGCGGCCCCGAGTCGACGCTCGGCGCGGACGCCCTCGACTGCGATCCGCGGGTGTATACGAGCGGTCTGCCGATCTTCGGCATCTGCTATGGGATGCAGCTGCTCGCCAAGCACTTCGCGGGCGCGCTCGTGCCGCTCGACCACCGCGAGTTCGGACCCGCGACGCTCGCGCTCGACGCGCTCGACTCGCCGCTCTTCCGCGGCGTCCCGCACGAGTCGCGCGTCTGGATGTCGCACGGCGATTCCGTGACCGCGGTGCCGGCGGGATTTCGCGTGCTCGCGCACACGCCGCGCTGTGCGATCGCGGCCATGGGCGACGACGCGCGGCGCGTGTACGGCGTCCAGTTCCATCCCGAGGTCGTGCACACCGACGCCGGCAGCGCGATCTTGCAGAACTTCTTGCATGCGATCGCCGGGATCGCGCCGTCCTGGAAGATGGATTCGTTCGTCGACCGCGCGATCGATGATATTCGTGCGCAGGTCGGCGATGCGAACGTCATCTGCGCGCTCTCCGGCGGCGTCGATTCGGCCGTTGCCGCGACGCTCGTTTCGCGCGCGATCGGCAAGCAACTCACGTGCATCTTCGTCGATACGGGCCTGATGCGCAAGGACGAAGCGGCCGGCGTGCTAGGCGCGTTCCGCGATATTCTCCATCTCAACGTAATCGCGATCGACGCGCAAGACCGGTTCCTCGCGCGCTTGGCCGGGATCAGCGATCCCGAAGAGAAGCGGATCCGGATCGGCCACGAGTTCATCGCGATCTTCGAGGAAGAAGCGCGCAAGATCCCGGGCGTGAAGTATCTGGTGCAAGGGACGCTCTATCCCGACGTGATCGAATCGAAAACGCCGGGTTCCAAAGCCGGCCACAAGATCAAATCGCACCACAACGTCGGCGGTTTACCCGAGCGGATGGATTTCGCGCTGATCGAACCGCTGCGCGCACTCTTCAAAGACGAAGTTCGCACGGCGGGCAGCGTGCTCGGCTTACCGGATGCGATCGTGCAGCGCCAGCCGTTTCCGGGACCCGGACTTGCCGTGCGCATCCTCGGCGAGATCACGCCGGAGCGGCTCGACCGCGTGCGGCTCGCGGACTGGATCGTGACGAGCGAGATCGATGCGGCGCGGGATCTCGCGCCGCGCCCGTGGCAATACTTCGCCGTGCTTACCCCGGTGCAGAGCGTCGGCGTGATGGGCGACGGCCGGACGTATGCCGATCTCGTCGCGGTCCGCGCGATCACGAGCGAAGACGGGATGACGGCCGATTGGGCGCGATTGCCGCACGAGCTGCTCGAACGGATCTCGACGCGAATCGTCAACGAGGTGCCGGGCGTCAATCGCGTCGCCTACGACATCACCTCGAAGCCGCCCGCCACCGTGGAGTGGGAATAGCGCCGGGTGCGGATCCTCATCGTCGGCAGCGGCGCGCGCGAAGACGCGCTCTCCTGGCGGCTCGCCCAGTCGCCCTCGTGTGAGTTCCTCGCGCACGCGCCCGGCAACGCCGGCACCGCGACGCGCGGTGAGAACTGGAGCGAGCTCGCCGTCACCGACACGCGCGCGATCGTCGCCCGCGCGCGGGATGCGAAGATCGATCTGATCGTGATCGGACCGGAGACGGCGATCGCCGCCGGCGTCGCCGATCGCGCACGTGACGCCGGCATCGCGGTATTCGGGCCGAACCGCGGCGGCGGCCGGCTCGAGACGAGCAAGATCTACGCGAAGCGCTTCATGGAGCGGCACGGCGTGCCGACGGCACGCTTCGTCGTCGTGCACACGCTCGAGATGGCGCAGCGCGCGCTCGAATCGTTCTACGGCGGCGTGGTCGTCAAAGCGGACGGCCTCGCGGCCGGCAAGGGCGTCGTGGTTGCGGGGACGGCATTCGAGGCCGGCGAGATCCTCAAGGATTGGTACGGCGGGAACAAGGTCCCCGGCGGCGGTCACGACGTCGTGCTCGAGGAGCAACTCTTCGGGCGCGAGATTTCGATCTTCGCGATCGCCGACGGTCGCGCGATGCTGCCGGTCGCGGCGGCCTGCGATTACAAACGCGCCGGCGATGGCGACAGCGGTCCGAATACCGGCGGCATGGGCGCCTATTCACCGCCGCAAGGCTTCCCCGCGGATGCCTTCACGATCGTGCGCGAGAAGATTCTCGGCCCCGTCCTGCGCGGGCTGCAGGCGGAAGACGAAGCATATCGCGGCGTGCTCTACTGCGGCTTGATGTGGACCGACGCCGGCCCCATGGTGATCGAGTTCAACGTACGCTTCGGTGATCCGGAGACGCAAGTGCTGATGCCGCGCGTGACCGGCGACTTCGCGCGCTACTTGAAATCGGCGGCTGACGGCGCGCTCGAAATCGACGCGGCGTCGTGGAGCGGCGATGCCTGCGTCGGCGTCACCCTTGCGACGGCGCGCTATCCGTATGAGAATACGCCCGTCTCAAACCTGCCGGCGGACCTCGACTTGGGCGAAGACGTCGTCGGCTTCTGGGGCACCTCGACGCGCGAAGGCGATACCGTGTTCTCGCCGGGCGGCCGCGTGCTCACCGTGACCGCGCGCGGGTTCACCGTCCCCGACGCGCGTGCCAACGCCTACGCCGCGATCGCCCGTCTCAAAGCGCGCGTCCCCGCCGGCACACCGCTCTCGTTCCGCACCGACATCGCCGCCGGACTCTAAGCGCGCCCCGGCGCTCCTCAGCGGTGGTGGGCCGCTTTGCGACCGGTGGCGTTGAGTCCGAGCACGATCTGGCCGTTCGGATAGTCGAGATAGACGTCGTAGAAGTGCAGGAAGTCGCTGCCGAATAAGCCGTCTTCGTCGGAAGCGTACGCGTTTTTCGAGGTGACGACATAGCCGACGAAATCGACAAAGCGCATCGCGGCGAAGTCGATCTCGTCGAGCTGGTAGGGCTTCGTCTCGACGAGCCCGCCGACGCCTTCGAATTCGACCGACGAGTAGCCCTTGTGGGCATGTCTCCCGGAGAGCGCTTCGGGGTGACGCCGCGCGAAATAATCGAAGAGCATGAATGATGCTTGGGCACCCGTATCGACGGTGATCCGTTCCGCCGTGGCACCGTTGATCGTCGCCGACACGTGCGGCGTCTGGTCGTCGAGCCGGATCGGCAGGGCGGCGAATTGCGGGCCGGTGGGCGCCGTGAACGTTCCCCAGTGGTGGACGGTAACCACCTTGTTCTCGTAGTCGATGCGGACGCCGAGTTCGGCCAAGAAGTCGAAGCCGAGCAGGCCGACGCACTTGACGCCGTCCGCATATTCGACGATCGGTGCGGTTTCGACGTAGACATCGTGCATCGTGAGCGGTCCGACCGACATCGTCGCAATCTTGCCGCCCGCGGTGTCAAACGAGCCGGCGTTCATCGCGTTCTTCTGTTTATCGAAAACGTGCAGCCCGATCTTTGCCGCCGCTCCCGGATCGACGCTGATGCCGCCGGCGCCGCTGTCGAGTAGGAAATCGTAGCCGTGGCCGTTGATCGTCACCATCACATAGATGCGGTCGTTTTGAAACGTGGCCGGCAGGTTGACGGTGTTGACGCCGATCGGGAATTCGACCAGCGTTCGCCGATTCGGCGGGATGGCAACGTCCGCATCGCCGATGCCGTCCGCCTCGTAGGTGACGATTTCGGTCGTCCGATCGAGGCCGGTGTCGGCGTCGTGCTGGTGACGAACTTTGGCCAGTGCCGTCGCGCCGAATTTCACGCGCGGACCGAACGTTTCGACCGAGGTCCCGCTTCCATCGATCGTATCGGTGCGCACGATCTGCCAGGCGGCGGAATCGATGTAGTCGACACTGCCCCAACCGCGGGCGTTGAGTTCGGCGACCCGGTAGCCGGCTACGGGCGTCTCGATGCGCGTGACGGTGGTGGTGTATGTTTCTTTCGTGGCAAGGCCGGGTTCGGCTTCGTGGATGACCGTCTGCCCGTTTGCGTTCTGATGCCAGGCATCGCCTTTGTACGTCCCGGCTTGCACGTCAATGTCGGCGCTCCGATAATCGACGCGATAGTCGTCACCGTTGACGTAGTGCGTCTCTCTCCAGGCCGCGCCATTGGACTCCGAGATCGCAAGCACTTCCCAGTAGCTATGCGGAAGCGGTCCGCGCGCCTGATCGACCTTGGCATAGATCGTCGCCGAATCCGGGATGGGTCCCTCCGCGGTTGCCGGCACCGGTGCAAACAGCAGCAAGAGAACGGACGCGATAAACACCCGCTGAATCATCCCGGCGAGTTAGCCGCCCTGCGCTCGCTTGCCTGCGCACGATCTTCGAGCGCGCCGTGATGCTACCGCCCGGCGGCGCGACGTCCGGTCTCGTTGAGCGTGAGCGCAACTTGCCCATTCGGGTAGTCGAAGAACACGTCGTAGACCATCAGGAACTCCGGGCCGAACAGCCCGTCTTGATTCCCGCCGTAACTCTTCGAGGTGACGACCCAGCCGATGAAATTCGTGTACCGTACGGAGCCGAGGTCGATCTCCGCCAGATCGTAGGCACGCGTGCCGATCGCCCCACCGACGCCGCGAAGCTGCAGCGGACGGGCGTTGAGCCCCCGCGCGCCCTTATCGACGAGTGCCTCGGGATGGCGTCGTGCGAAATAGTCGAAGAGCAAGAACGGACCGAATCCGCCGGTATCGAGCAAGATGCGCTCGGCGATCGCACCGTTGATTCGCGCCGTCACGGCAGGCTGCTGCGAGTCCAGCCGAATCGGGAGAACGTTCGTTCCCGGTCCCGTTGGGACGGAATAGGTTCCGTACCGGTGGACGGTGACCGTCTTGTGATCGTAATCGATTGCGACGCCGAGCTCGGCAAAAAAATCGAAGCCGAGCAATCCGACGCCCTTGACGTCCGACTCTTGCATCGTCATCGGAACCTCGCTCACGACGATATCGTGCATCGTGAGCGGACCGATTGCCAGCGCGTCGATGCGGGCGTTCGCGGTGTCGATGCGCCCGGCGTTCGCGGCGTTCTGCATCTGGTTGAATGTCTTGAGGTGCATCTTCGCGACCGCGCTCGGATCGACGGTGATTCCCGTTCCTGCCCCGCTATCGAGCAGAAAGTCGTATCCCGTTCCATCGACGGTGAGCCGCACGAAGATGTGGTTGCCGCGCCCGAAGAAGCTCGGCAGAACGACCGAATCGACGCCGGGCGGAAATTCGACCAATTGCCGCCGGTTCGATGGGATCGTGACGTCCGCGTCGGTGACCGCGTCGCTTTCATAGGAGACGCGCGTGTAATCGAGATCGAGCGCGCTGTCGACGTTGTGGACGTGCCAATGCTGGGGAAGGTGCATCGCACCGAACGTGACCCGCGGCCCGTACTCCGTCGTCGACGTACCGGCCGCGTCGATCGACTCGCTTCGGACGACTTCCCACGATTTCGCATCGACGTAATCGACCGTGCCGTAACCGCGAGCATTGAGATGCGCGATCCGATAACCGATTACCGGCGTATCGATTGCGGTGACCTTCGTTTCAAACGTATCGGGCGTGGCGAGACCCGGAGGAAGCTCGTGTATGACCGTAATGCCGTTCACATTTTGATGCCAGGCGTCGCCCTTGTAGCTGCCGGCTTGCGTTTCGATGGTGTCCGCTACGGTGTCGTAGCGGTAGTTGTGTCCCATCACGAAGCGGGTCGTACGGCTGTGCACGCCGTTCGATTCCGCCGCTTCGATCACTTCGCGGTAGTTCGTCGGCACGACGCCCGACGCGGCGCGAACGCGTTCGTAAATCGTCGTGGAATCCGGCAACTGATCCTCGGCGATTGCCGGCAGCATCGCCGGGACGAGCAAAAGCGCGGAGGCAACAAAGACCCGGATCATCATGCCGCCGCGTTAGGCACGCTCGATCGACCGATCCTGCGACCAGGCGAAAGGTAGCCCTCGCGCCGCGACGTGCTGTTTCGCATCGAACATATGTTCGATTTCTTGGAAGCCGCCCCCTGCAACTCCGGGGCCGGAGCGGTGGTAGCAAGAGCGTGATGTACCGCCCCCAACCGCGCTATCAAGCGCAAGCCATTCGTCCCGCCTCGGTACTTGGCCAAGTGCTGGGCATTTCCGGGATCGGGTTCCTCGTCACCGCCTTCGCGGCATACGTGTGCAACCAGTACGTCCAGCTTCCGCGCATGGGCGGCTTCATCGCCATGCTGGTCGGCTTCGGGCTGCTCTTCGCGATCCGCGGATCGGATCGCAGCAATCCGGCGCTCGCGCTGATCTTTTTCTACCTCTTTGCCGCCGCCGAGGGCATCGGCATCTCGCCGATCATCGAGAGTTATTTGCGGATCGACGGACCGTCGGTGGTCGTGAACGCGGCCACGTGCACGGGCCTCGGCATGTTCGCGCTGGGTCTGGTCGCCTACACGTTCTCGATCGATTGGCGCCGCTTCAGCGGCGTTGCGATGGGGCTCTTGCTCGGTTTGGTCCTCGTCGGCGTGATCTCGGCGTTCACGCACTTCTTGCATCCCGGGGTCTATGCGTGGGCGACGCTCGGCGTCTTCACGCTCATCACGTTGATCGATTTCAGCCGCATCCGCGCCGCCGGCATGTCCGACTCGCCGATCCTCCTGGCCGTGCAGATCTACCTGGACGCGCTCAACATCTTCCTCGCGTTCTTGCAAATCTTCGGAAATCGCAGTTCGCGCAATTAACGGACGTTTTGGCCGCGGCCGGGAATGAACGACCATGGCGCGCGCCTACGATGAGAGTGCCCCGCTGCCGGCGGGGGACACGCTAGAAGAAGCCTGTGGGATCACGGGTGTCATCGCGCGAGGTGTCGACGTCGCGCGGCTCGCGTATTTCGGGCTCTATGCCCTGCAGCATCGCGGCCAAGAGAGCGCCGGGATCGCGGTCGGCGACGGGACGGAGCTTCGGGCGCACCGCGAGATGGGGCTCATCGGCGGCATCTTCGACGAGGAGACGCTCGGCGGGATGGGCGGATTTCTCGCCATCGGGCACACGCGCTACTCGACGAGCGGCGCGTCGGCGGTCTGCAACGCGCAGCCGTTCATCGAAGAGAGCGATGCGGGCACGTTCGCGTTCGGTCACAACGGCAACCTGACCAACACGGAGGTGCTGCGCGCCGCGCTGCCGCCCGACGTGGCGATGCAAGCCACCTCGGATTCCGAAGTGCTGGCGAAGACGATCGCGCACGCGCCGGGGACGATGCTCGAGAAGATCCGCTTTGCGATGAGCGCCGCCGAAGGTGCGTTTTCGATCGTCATCGCGACGGCCGATACGATCTATGCGTTTCGCGACCCGTGGGGCGTGCGGCCGCTCTGCATCGGCACCTACGGCGACGCGGGCTACATGATCGCCTCCGAGTCGTGCGCGCTCGCCACCGTCGGGGCGCATTATTTGCGCGAGATCGAAGCGGGCGAAATCGTGATGGTCGATCTGCACGGAATTCGCACGGAGCGTACGCCCGCGCACCAGCCCGCGGCGCTCTGCATGTTCGAGTACATCTATTTCGCGCGGCCGGATTCGGTGCTCTCCGGGCGCTCGATCTACATGGCGCGCTACGAGATGGGCCGGCGTCTGGCGCTGGAACATCCGGCCGAAGCGGACGTCGTGATGGCGGTCCCCGACTCCGCGATCCCCGGCGGAATCGGCTACGCGGCGGCCAGCGGGCTGCCGTATGTCGAGGGGCTCATCAAGAACCGCTACATCGGCCGGACGTTCATCAGCCCCGATCAGCGCATGCGCAGCCAAGGCGTGCAACTCAAGTTCAACCCGATCGTCGAGAACCTGCGCGGTCAGCGCGTGGTGGTCGTCGACGACTCGATCGTGCGCGGCACGACGACGCCGCGCATCGTGAGTTTACTTCGCGATGCGGGTGCTCGCGAAGTGCACTTGCGGATCACGTCGCCGCCGATCGTCCACCCATGTTACCTCGGCGTCGACATGGCGACCTATGCCGAGCTGATCGCGGCGAACCTGACGGTCGAGCAGATCTGCGAACGCGTCGGTGCCGATTCGCTCGGCTACTTGAGCAAAGAGAACCTGGTCGCCGCCACGGGCCGGTCGCGCGACAACTTTTGCCTCGGCTGCCTGACCGGTGAGTACCCGATGCCGCCGGCCTTCTCGACCCCCGGCTCCGACCTGCAGCCTGCGCTCAAGTAGCGCGGAATCTGACGTGGCGCCCGAACTGACGCGGCGCCTGAACCAAGAGCCCGAATCGAGGAGCGCCCGAACCGAACGAGCGCGAACTTCCGGCCCCACTCGTCAAAAAAAGCCGGGAAAGGTGCGACAAAAGTCCGGCTTTGTGCTTGAATAGATGAAACATATCTTCAAGCCGGGAGGCTTCGCATGGAAATTGCACTCGCCATCATCCTACCGCTGACCGTCGGAATCGGATTTGCCGCGATCCGGCTGCAATCTGCCCGCCGCCGGAGCTAGACCGGACCACCGTATCTCCTCGCTCCCGTCAGTCCTGAGCCGCCCCCCCTGTCATCCTGAGCCTGTCGAAGGATGGGCATGAGACAACCTTGAGTGGCATGCCCATCCTTCGACAGGCTCAGGATGACATTGATGCAAGCTGGAAATCTACCTAGCGCGATTGCCGCGTAGGCGCTTCCCGCGTACGCGCCTCCCGCGTACGCGCCTGTCGCCTAGACGCTTGCCTCGACCTTCGCCGCCCCGTTCGTCGGTGCGGGTGCACCGCGCTTGGCCACGTCTTCGACGAAGGCCACGAATGCGCGAACCGGGGTTCCCGTCGGGCCCTTTGCCTGATGCGCCGACTCGCCGTCGAGGTAGGCGGTGCCGGCGATGTCGAGATGGATCCACGGGGTGTCGCCGACGAACGCTTTGAGGAACGCGGCGGCGGTTTCGGCGCCGCCGGCGCGGCCGCCGGTGTTTTTCAGATCGGCGATCTCGCTTTTGATCTGGGTCGAATAGTCGTCGTAGAGCGGCAGGCGCCAGTAGCGCTCGCCGACATCGCCGACGACCTCGAGAAAGCGCGTCACGAAGTGCTCGTCGTTGGACATCGTCCCGCTCGCCGCGTGCCCGAGGGCCACGACGCAGGCGCCGGTGAGCGTCGCGCAATCGATGATCCGCGTCGCGCCGAGTTCCTTTGCGTAGCAGATCGCGTCGGCGAGGATGAGCCGGCCTTCGGCGTCCGTGTTGAGAACTTCGATCGTCTTGCCGTTCATCGCGCGCAGCACGTCGCCGGGCTTCATCGCGCGCGGCCCGGGCAGGTTCTCGCTCGCGGGGATAACGCCGATGACGTTGCACTTCGGCTTGAGTTTGCCGATCGCCCAAAGTGCGGCGATCACGCCCGCGCCGCCGGACATGTCGTACTTCATCTCGTGCATGTTCTCGGCCGGTTTGATCGAGATGCCGCCGGAGTCGAACGTCAGCCCTTTGCCGACGAGCGCCAGAAGTTCTTTCGATGACGGATCGCCGGTGTAGGTCATCACCGAGAGCGTCGCGGGCTCGTCCGAGCCGCGCGAGACGCCGAGCAGCGAGCCCATCCCCTTGGCCTCCATTGCGGCTTCGTCGAGCATCGCATAGTCGAGGCCCGCTTCGGCGGCGAGCTCTTGCGCGCGCGCCGCGAGATGCGTCGGCGTCATGTCGTTGGCCGGCGTGAGCGCCATCAGGCGCGCGAAATTCACGGCTTCGCCGACGATCGTGCCGCGCGCCGTTCCGGCTGCGACCGCCGCCGCATCGAGGCCGCTCTCGAGCACGAGCAGCGTCTCGGTCACGACCGGTTTGTCGGGCTCGGTGCGGTAGGTCGTCGTATCGACGATCCCGGCGAGGGCGCCTTCGGCGACGAACGACGCGCTACGCGCGATGTCGACGGCGGCTTCGCTGGGTAGCGCCATCGCGATCGTCTTGGCGTTGCGTTTGCCGAGATACCGAACCGCGGCGCCGGCGTATTTGTTGAGCGCCGAGGGCACGAACTTCCCGCGCTCGCCGAGGCCGACGAGGAGAACGCGGTTGAAGGGTTGACCGGCCGCGTGGACGAGGCTCAGTTCGCCCGTCTTGCCCGAAATCTCGCCGTCGCGCAACACGCCGGCCAGCGTCCCTCCCAGCACGGCGTCGATCTCGGCGGCAGCGCCGTCGAGTGTTCCGCCGGTGAAGACCGGGACGACCAGCGCATCGGCCGAAACCGACGTCGCGGCATCCGCGAGTGTGCGAACGTGCATGAGGACCCTTTCAACTGTTGCTGGAAACGATGCCGAAAATGGCAAACTTTACGCTTTTTGCGCGGCGCACTTCGGTGGCCCTTGTCGGTCGGCCCGATCCGTCATGAAGGATGCATACGCCCGCGCGGGCGTGGATATTGACGCCGGAAATGAAGCCGTAGTTCGCTATCGGGCGCTCGCCGACGACTGGTCGCATCCGAACGTTCTCGGAACCCTGGGCGGGTTTAGCGGGCTCTTCCGTTTGCCCGGCGACGAGCGGCGCGCCCTGGTCGGCTCGACCGACGGCGTCGGGACGAAGATCCTCATCGCGGCGGCGCTGCGGCGCTACGACAGCGTCGGCGCGGATCTCGTCAATCACTGCATCAACGACATCCTCGTCGTGAGCGCGACGCCGCTGTTCTTTCTCGATTATCTGGCCGTCGGGAAACTCGAGCCGGCGGTCGCGGCGCAGATCGTGTCGGGCGTGCATCGGGCGTGCAAAGCCCAAGGCATGGCGCTGCTCGGCGGCGAGACGGCGGAGATGCCCGGCCTCTACAAACCGGGCGATTTCGATTTGGCGGGCACGATCGTTGGCATCGTGGACGTCGATGCGCTGCCGGATCAGGCGCGCGTCACGCCGGGCGATGCGATCGTGGCGTTGCCGTCGGTGGGGCTGCACACGAACGGCTACACGCTCGCGCGCGCGCTGATCCCGCCGGATGAGATTCCGGCCTTTGGCGATGCGCTGCTCGCGCCGCATCCGTCGTATTATGCCGAGGTGCGCGCGATCCAAGCGGTCGCCGACGTCAAGGCGATGTCGCACATCACCGGCGGGGGCTTGATCGACAACGTGCCGCGCACGCTGCCGCCCGCGTGCAAGGCGATCTTCGAGCAACAGCGCTGGACGGTACCGCCGATCATGGCGGAGCTCGTGCGGCGTGGGGAGCTGGGCCACGAGGAACGCTACCGGACACTGAACATGGGGATCGGTTACACGCTGACCGTCCCGCTCGCCGATGCGCAGCGCGCGGTCGCCGCGGTTCCGGGCGCGTTCGTCGCCGGTTGGATCGAAGCGCGCCGCGACGGCGAACCTGCCGTCGTGGTTCATCCGGCACGCGTCTAGCGCATTGGGGGTCACACTAGAGGCCGATCTCGCGGACGCGCGATTCGGCCCCGATGCCCACGCGCGCGCGCACGCGCTCGCCGACATGGCGGGCTACGTTCTTCACGAAGCGGTCATGCCGGATGAAACCCTCGCCGCGTGGATCGATCTGCATTTCGCGCCGAGCTGGTGGTCCGCCGAGCTGCTTGCGGGTCGCGCCTGGTATGCGCTCGCGACCGACGGCAGCATCGCCGGATTCGCAGCCTACGGAGCGCGCGATCTCGCGCTGCCGTGGCTCGCGCGGTATCGCGGCGAACGCGCCGTCGGGATCTTCGGCCCCTTCGGGATCGCGCCCGAACACCGCAAGACGGGCCTCGGCGAAGCGCTTTTGATCGCGGCCCTCGCATCGCTGCGCGAGCTCGGCTACGCGCGTGCCGCGATCCCCGCCGTCAGCGGCGAATCGCTCGTCGCCATGTACGAAACGCGTACCGGTGCGCGCATCGTCGATACCTACGACTACACCTCGCCGCGGCGCTTCCGCACGACGATGCTCGCTTCCGGCGGCGGCAGCAACGTGCAAAACATCATCGACGTCGTCGCCGCGGGGGTGCTGCCGCTCGATCTCGTGCGCGTCGTCTGCAATAACGCGAACGCCTTCGTGATGCAGCGCGCGCGGCGTTCCGATATCCCGGCGCATGTCGCGGAGTGGGAGCGCGGCGTCGAAACGCGCGCTGCCTACGACGAACGTCTCATTGAGGACGTCGCTGCAAGCGAACCGGATCTGGTCTTGCTGCTGGGCTGGATGCATCTCTTACCGGCCGCGTTTCTGGCCCGATTTCCGCACGTGGTGAACACGCATCCGTCGTTTTTGCCGCACGATCCGCGTGCCGACGTGACGCGCGCGCCGGACGGCACCGTCGTGCCGGCGTTCCGCGGGGCGCACGCGATCGAGGCGGCGCTCGCGGCGGGTTCGGCCTGGAGCGGAATCAGTGTGCATCGGGTCACACCCGAGACCGATCGCGGCGAAATCTTGGTTCGCACGCCGCTCGCGATTTTACCGGGCGAAGAGGTGGAAACGCTCACGCAGCGCTTGCGGCCCGTCGAATACGCCGCCGTTCCGGCCGCAATTCGGCGTTGGATCTTCGAACAGGACGCACGATCTCGACACAATTGAAACATTTCGGTGCATCCCTTTGTACTTTTGGCGAGTTTAAATATCTCGGAAAGGAGACGAACATGCACGGAATTCTCTCAATTGTCATCATCGGCGCGGTTAGCGCCGCGACGGTCCTCATTGCCGGGTTAGTCGGCTATGTCGAACTGACGCGCAAACAGCTCTCGATCAAGAGCCGCTAACCGAAAACGGTAGATTCGGGTTCGCCGTAAGGGCGAACGCATCGGCACGGGCTGCAGCGCCTCGGCGCTCGGCGGCCGCCGCGATCATCGCGGCATTGTCGGTGCAGAAGCGTCGCTCCGGCACCAGCGCATCGACCCCGCGTTTCGCCCCAAGTGCGCGAAACGCATCGGCCAGCGCCGTGTTCGCAGCAACGCCGCCGCTCAGAACGATCGTCCCGTAGTCACGCGCGTCCAACGCGCGCGAAACGCGATCGATCAACACGTCGACGACCGCCGCTTGAAAAGAAGCGGCGACGTCGGCGCGCGCGGTCGCGCCCGCGTCGTTCTCCAAAAAGGTGCGCACCGACGTCTTGAGGCCCGAAAACGAGAGATCGAGCGCACCCGCGCCGGGCGTATAACGCGGGAACGCGATCGCGCGCGGGTTGCCCTCGCGCGCGAGCGCTTCGAGCGCCGGGCCGCCGGGAAACGGAAGATCGAGCAGGCGCGCCGTCTTATCGAATGCTTCGCCCGCGGCGTCGTCGCGCGTCTTCCCGATCACGGTGAGTTCGGTCGGTGATGCGACATCGACGAGCTGCGTGTGACCGCCCGAGACGAGCAGCGTGAGGAACGGATACGCGGGCTCGCGATCCGTATCGAGAAACGCCGCGAAGATGTGGCCGTGCAGATGATTCACCGCATAGAGCGGTTTGTGGGCGGCGAACGCGAGTGCTTTTGCGGCTGCGACGCCGACCACGAGGCTGCCGATGAGCCCGGGGCCGGCGGTCACGGCGATGCCGTCGATCTCGCCGAGGCTCAGGGCCGCGCGCCCGAGCGCATCATCGACGGCTGCCGAGAGCAACGCAACGTGCCGGCGGCTGGCGATTTCGGGCACGATCCCGCCATACTTTGCGTGAAAGGCATCTTGGTTCGTGGAAACGTTCGAGAGGACGTAGCGGCCATCGCGAACCACCGCGGTTGCGGTGTCATCGCAGGACGTCTCGATGCCGAGCAAGATCATGGGTGCAGTGGCCTTTAATCCGTCGTCGATGAACCTCCGCTACGCGGCCGTTGCTTCGTGCGGCGCGAGCGCGTTCATCGACATGTATGCAACGCAGCCGCTGCTGCCCGAGTTGCGGGCCGTCTTCGCAACCTCCGAGGCCGCGGTCGCGTGGACGATCTCCGCGCTCACGCTCGCCTGCGCGCTGGCGGCGCCGTTCGCCGGCCCGCTGGCCGACCGGTTGGGCCGCAAACGCGTGATCGTCACCTCCATCGCGCTGCTCGGCGTCGTGACGCTGGGCGCCGCGACGGCGACGACGCTGCATGGGTTGATCGCGTGGCGTTTCGCGCAAGGGCTGCTGATGCCGGGAATCTTTGCGACGACGCTTGCGTATATCGCGGAGGAGTTTCCGGCCACGGTCGGCGGTCGCGCGGTCGGCGCGTACATCGGCGGGAACGTCCTCGGGGGCTTTCTCGGGCGCTATCTGAGCGCGCTGATCGCACCGCACTTCCACTGGCAGGGCGCGTTCGTCGTGCTGGGCTGCCTGAATTTCGCCGGTGCCGTGCTGGTCTGGACGGCGTTGCCGCGGGCGCGGCATTTCGTCCGCTCCGCCTCGCTCGGCGCCGCGCTCGCGGCGGTCGGCGGTTTCCTGCGCGATCCCGTTCTCATCGCGATCTTCGCGGTCGGCGGAAGCGTGCTTTTCACACTCGTCGCCGCATTCACGTTCGCGACGTTCTATCTGGCGGGGCCGCCGTTCGATCTCTCCACGTTTGCGCTCGGGAACGTGTTCGCCGTCTATCTCTTGGGCGTCGTCGCGACGCCGCTCTCGGGCTTGCTGATCGATCGGTTCGGACACCGCACCACGTTGCTCATTGCGCTTGCGACCAGCGCGGCCGGGATTGCGCTCGCGCTCGTCCCATCGGTCGCGGCGGTGGTTGCCGGCCTCGCGGTGATGTCGGCCGGGGTCTTTTGCGCGCAAGCCGCATCGCAAGGTTTCATCGGTGTCTACGTCACCGGCTCGCGCTCGACCGCGGCCTCGCTCTATCTCACCGTCTATTACATCGGCGGAGCGCTCGGTGCGGTCGCGCCGGCGTTCGCGTGGTCGCACGGCGGCTGGTCGGCGACGGTGCTCGAAATCTTTGTCGTGCAAGTGTTCGCGGCGACGCTCGCCGCGCTCGTCTGGCCACGCAAGCCGAGGTTGCATCCGCAGCCGGTAATCGGCGCGGTGCTCGACGAAGCCGCCCGGTGATGGAGAGTCTGGACGCCTACGCGCGCGAGCTGCTCGCAGTCGCGGATGAACGTGGCCTGCGC
>Ga0116228_10001711_pt1 | contig 18378 bp, 14 predicted proteins | sample S1TSphfallax_2_FD_89694 | JGI IMG/M metagenome (GOLD analysis project Ga0116228, IMG submission 89694) | Host-associated microbial communities from peat moss isolated from Minnesota, USA - S1T2_Fc - Sphagnum fallax MG | ecosystem: Host-associated > Plants > Peat moss > Unclassified | place... | reverse complement strand
GTTGTTACACAATCGCTTTGGGCCACCCCCAGGTCCACTGCCAAGGCCCTAACATGCCGGGCTGGGTTTGCCTAATCGGCCATTCATTGGACAAAACGCTTTTTAAACTTGCAGATTCTGCCTTTTAAACAAGCCACTCATGGGGCAACCCCCTTATGAAACATTCAGATGCTGCATGTTAAAATTAATCAGAGTAAAATGCGTAATAGGGACCACGTGCTTTTGAAGTCTAGTGGAAGATTTCAATGGAATAAAGTTTGCGTGGCTATGTTGCCAAGTTCACTTGCCCTGTTTCAAGTCAACTTTGCCAAATTGTGATGTCCACTTTACTACCCAATTGGGTATTTTGTCAAGAGGCCTTTACCCATTTGCCAACTCCACTTTGCCAAATTGCAAAGTCCAACATCACCACGTCTGCTTCCCAAGTCCCCAAGTCCACAATGTCATTTGGCTATTTTGCCAAAGTGCCAAGTCCACTTCACCCTGTGAACTGCCCAAATGAGTGTCAAGCTGCCCAACAATTTCTGGGCTGTCTGACTGATTTTTCTTTTCCAGCCTGCCAAAACCTTTGCTCCCAAAAATCAGACTGACCCTGACCCTCGCCCCCTCCACGCCCTTTCCTTCCTACTTTGTCTCTCTTTTTATTTTAATTAAATTGATTTGATGGCTCTTTGAAGCATGAGAGGAGCCCTTTCAAAAAATCAATCAACCCTCTTAATTAGTTTTTTGAACATCTTGAGAGCAGATTGAAAGTCTTCAAGTTCAAATTTCATGTTTTCTTCATATCCATTATGAATCATCCTTTCGGAGGGGAAGCACATCCATGAAAATTCATGAAATTTTAGGATGAAGTAAATTTCATCCAATGATATTCATTATTTTATTTCATCCATGAAGTGTAGTTCATTCACTATTTTATGCTTTGCATTGAAAATCCAATTTTCATGGATCAACATCCATAAAATATCATTTGTAAATGTTCAATGGATGAATGGATGAAATTTTGTTGATGACATATTATAAACAAAATTTCATGGAATAAAGTTCATCCATGAAACTAGGGTTCCTAGAAGGAACATCCCTTGGCTAGGGACATATGCAGGCTCCATGGTCTTCCATAACAAGCCCAATGTCCGTATACATATTCCTTTGAAAGAAAAACAAGGGTTGTGCTAAATAGATTTAACACATGCTAATCATGTCCAAAGCCCCCTTTTGCTAATAGCACCTCCAAGTTTCAACTTATGATGGAAGACTTAACTTGTCAAGAAGAACTCAAAAATCAAAAACTAAATAATTAAGTCTAATAACTTGGGACTAGGAGTTTCAACAACAATTTTTTTTGTAAGAAACAAGACAATAGTTTAACTTTCTAGAATTTTCAATAAAGAGGTTTCACTTGAAAAATAACATAAAAATAATTTAAAAAATGAAAAAATCATTGTTACAAGTACTACCACCGTTGTGTCATTATGTCTACTGCATGCTGACTACTACGTGTGATTCCACAGTGCTGCAACAATATTTCCATTACTATAGAAGGTCATTTACCTTATTACACCAACATTGGATCCAACCCAACTAAAGGCAAAACAAGAATATTTCCTACTACATTTCATGAAAGGAAAAAAAACATTGTACAAAGTTTTTTTTCATATCAACACTCAAGGCCCCCCATTCCACAATCCACACATACATCAAAAGGTTCTCCTACAACCTCTTTTAACAACTCCTCTATCTTCTTATCTAATTTCTCCTCCAAAACCACATCAGATAATGAGATAAAGGGAATCCCCTTTGAGGGATTTCCACCCACCACCCCAAACCACGTCCTTTCCTACTTTCTTGCCTCCATGTCAATCTTTTCCTTAAGTTAATTCAAATGAGGTTGCAAAATAATGCCACTTCACCACCTTCTAAAATCACTAAATTTAGTAGTTTCATTACTTAAGGAATTAAGGAGTGGTAAATGACTATCACCTACCATCAGTAACCACCTTCTAACATCACTAAATTTAGTAGTTTCATTACTTAAGGAATTAAGGAGTGATAAATGATTATCACCCACAATCAGTAACAAGAAGTTATCGATATACCATTTAGATCTACTAGTTCTTGGTTAACTTGCCTACTAACACCTTCTTGTCCCATTAAAGATAGTAATAGAGGCAAAGCCAATTTTATGCACCTTGGGTGAAACCTCACCTACATTGATACCAAAGTAAAAATTTAAAAACTCAAATGTTTTACTTGCTTCAAACATTATGATATCCTATAATGAGGCTCTAAGTCCAAATTTCTCTTTTCTAAGGTAAAATGTAACCACTTTAAGAGGCCGTGCTAAATAAAAAGGTGGAAGCACCATGCATGTTGGTGGTAATTGTTGATTATGGAATAATGTTTGCTTGGGTATTTGGTGAAGTTCACTTTTCGCACTTCCTAAATCCACTTTGCCAATTCCCTAAGTTTTCATTGTTATTTGATTATGTTGCCAAATTGATTTCAATAATTTGTCATTTTCACATTGTGAAACACAAAGTTCACATTGCCAAGTCCGCATTCCCAAATGGCCATCTCCACATTATGAAGGCAATGAGCTTAAATGACCAAGCATTTGCCAATGCACTAAATTTATGTTGTTAGATTTGGTGTTCAATGGGATGAACCTTGACTCCTAGCCACCTAATCCCAAGTTTAAATTTTTTTGGGTTTATTTCCTACTTCCAACCCTACCCAACTTTGACCTTCTATTTCCCAAAGGCCTCCTCTCGACCTATTTATATCCTCTACTACCCTCCCTCTTTTATGCCCCCTTCCCTCACCATTGAATTCCATATAATCAGCCCACTAATTAAAGTTCATCAACCATTGCCCAATAACTCCTCAACTAGGTCAAGAAGGATCATGTTTTTCTATCATTGTTATTTTCATAAAATATTCACCAATAGTCATTAATGTAATAACCACCAATAGTCATCAATGTAATAACAGCCAATATCCATTAATGTAATAACCACCAATAGTCATTAATGTTATAACCACCAATATCCATTAATGTAATAACCACCAATAGTCATTAATGTTATAACCACCAATATCCATTAATGTATTAACCACCAATAGTCATTAATGTAATAACAATTAATAATCACCAATAACCATTAATATAATAACCACCAATAATCATTAATACAATAGCCACCAATAACCATTAATGTAATAACCACTAGTAACTACCAATATCCACCAATATGATAGCCACCAATAATCATTAATATAATAACCAATAATAAACATCAATATCTAGCCATTAATAAAATAGCCACCAAAAGTCATTAATAAAATGGCCACCAAAAGTCATTAATAAAATGGCCACCAAAAATCATTAATAAAATGGCCACCAAAAGTCATTAATAGAATAATCACCAATAGTCATTAATAAAATAACAACCAATAGTCATTAATAGAATAATCACCAATAGTCATTAATAACACAACAACCAATAATCATTAATAAAATAACCACCAATATAATAGTCATTAATAACCATAGATATCCACCAGTAAAATATCCACCAATAACCATTAATAGAATAACCACCAATAATCATTAATAAACTAACCATTAATAACCACCAATAATTATTAATGGAATAGCCACTAATATAATAGCCATTAACAGCCATAAATATCCACCAATAGTCATTAATAAAATAACTACTAATATCCATCAATAACCATTAATAAAATAACCACTAATAGCCATCAATAAAATAACCATTGATAACCACCAATAAAGTAGGTACCAATAGCCCTAATAAAATAACAAGCAATAGCCATATATTAAAATTGTTTAGGATTGCGAAAAATAATCTAAGGTGAAATAATCTACAATAGACAAATGTAACTTAAAGTGAAATAACCATAAATAACTATAAATAATGTAGGGTGAAATAACTTAAATTAATGAAAAATAACCATATAATAATCAAAAGTAGCATAACATAGGTAATATTATTATATTAAAAAAATATTATCTATTTATTAAACATTTTATTTTTCAAAAGAGTGGTCATTGAAATGTTATTGAATAACGATATTCAATTTTTTTTTGTTCAAATGATTTTACACTTTCAAAAGGAAATAAATGTAATTATGTACATTATTGATTTTTTTTAAAAAGTAAGTTTAAATCATTTCATCTGAACAAAATGTCAATAAGATATGAAATTTCAATGTTTATGTTTTTATAATGTTTAAAATGAAGTATTTGATAAATAGAATGTAATGTAACATATTATCACAACAAATGTGCTGGGTCGATGGTAGGGGTGTTTGCCTCCATTTTAAAGGTCAAGGAATCAAACTTCATAAGTGGTGTTGTGTGTAGTCAACAATGGTAAATTGACTAAATATTCTCCTATCTAGTTCCCTAGAATAGGTGCCTAGGTTAATTTCGTGGCCTATACACATAGGCTAGGTTTAAAAACCTAGCCTAGGTAATGACACGTGTCAATAATTCAAAGGCTAAAAATCATGACATTATCAATAATATTATTTATCAAATAATTTAATTATAATTAATTTCCATGTTGGCTAGTTAATTAATTAGCAAATGAATGGTTTGATCAATTTGTATTTCATTTTAAATAACCTTGTTTCATTAGGTACTAAGTATTAATGAAACAATTCATTGTCCATAGCAACTGGTCCCTATTCACTAAGGGTTGACCAATTGCACCATGGTAAAAATGTTCAAATTCACTCAAAATCTAATGAAACCCAAAGTGAACTAAGACACATTTTGATGTAATGAATGTACGATGAACAAGCGATCAAGATAAAATCATCTTGGAATATTCCATCCAAAAAAATACATTCGCATGCCACATGGGAGAATGCAGTTCCACCATATGGTAGGAATATTTTGTGATGTGGCAACAATATTTTCCCATGTGACCATAATTAAGGTTAATAATTTCAAAACTAATTTTTAAGAGCCTAAATAGGATTCAAACATATTATTATGTTAAAACATGATATTGAAAACAACCATAAACCAACATGTTATCTTGTAAATTAAACATCCAAACACTAAACATGCAATATTTATTGGAGTTGGGTTTTGGGTTTGCATATTGTTCTAGATGCAATAAGCATTTTCATCACTATTGAGTATTTGTATATTGATAGTGACCACAACAAAACCAACAAGTTATGATGGAAATTGACCGCGTCAATAGTAAACATGAACACCATCTATTAGAATTAGTTTATGGGTTTCCATATTGTTCTATGTAATAGGCATTTTCATCACTATTATATATTTATACATTGATAGAGACTTGAGCAAATCCAACATGTTATCATGGAAATTGACCATGTAAACATTCATCATTTGTTGGAATTAACTTTTGGGTTTCCATATTGTTCTATCCAAAGTCCCAAATATGTCATCATAGATTACAATCTATACTTCAAAAAATAAACCACTAGCAAAGTCTTATGATACATTGTTCGAAGGCACATCAATATATAGGCCCTAATTCATACATCATGTTCTTTCAATGGGTCTCATGTGCATCAATAGTCACTGAACCTTGTCCCAACTCCATGTGAAATAATGGATGAACTCTTTTGTCTACCCACAAAACATTACGTATTGTAGGATATAGTAAAGATGCTTGCACTACACCCACTTGGCCCACTTGCCCAAAGAAGTTGCCATCATTGTGACAAAGGATATGCATGAGTAACTTACATAATTCCCCATTGTCACATTATATTGTTCGTTAGTTTTTTGGCCGTTGGAGGTGAATTTGTAAATTTGTCTATTTTTTAGGGAAAGGAATTCAAGGGGGGGGGGGGGGGACACTTTTGCTTGAAGAAAATGACCAACCTCCCAGTTGTTGGTGTGTTGTTCTATCATTGACATTCCTTGACACTTTCATTGTTGTGTAATATAGGCCACATGCTTGAATTTTCCAACTTGAATATTGTGATGGTGGAGTAATGGCATAATGCATGCATGACAAGCCGGTTGATTGTAGTAAAACCCCTTGCCCCCAAACAAATTCTAGGACTTACTCCTTCACTAGTAGTTGAAGGAAAAATCCAAATTCTTCAAGACAAGTTACCTCATTTAGAGTCATGTTAATGCTTTGTTGCACATGCCATATATTCAAAACTTGGGGCCTATCAATATTGTACTTTCACATGGTCCCACCCACACAATGACTTGAGTCATAGGGACAAAACCAATGTTTATGCCACTCCAAACTTTTGACTCAAAAAGGCACTCACCAACATGAATAAATGATTTGCAATAGTCCTTGAAACTATTTTCAAGGTATTGATTCATGCCTTACATTGAAATCATGTATTTTTTTGCAGTGCATAATCATTTATCATCCAAAGTGTTAAATCTTTCATCTATATTTTTTAAAAAACATTTTCCATATTCTCATTTCATTTAATATTTTTTCATTTAGTTGGTACTAGAAATTCAATGGGTAACAATGGCATTAATCCATACAATACCAATTCACAAGGGCTATGCTAAATTGTGATTTAATGAGTTGTTTGATAGGCCTAGAAAGTGATGGATAACATAACATCCCAATTTAACATTTACCAATTTAGTTTAAATCTACTTTAGGGTTATATTAATGGATTTCTTTTGCCAAATTGACTGTGGATAATAGGTAGGGAATTTATGATGGGTTAACATGAATCCTTTGATAAGCACTTCGATCATAGGTTTGATGAAATTATTTCTTTCATCATTCACCAAATGGATGGGACACTTGAAACATGTAATAATATTTTGTGTTGTATTATGTAATAAGACTTTAACTTCTACCCATTTTGTAATATAGTCAATAGTTACCAAAATATAATGATTGTTGATAAAACATGTTATTGTTTTCATGGGTCCCATAAAATCTAATCCCCATTTCATAAAAGGTTTCAAAATCTGTAACATGTTAAAGAAGCCTTTTCCCACTTCTAAACATGGGCATCAATTATTAACATGTTCACAAGTTTGACACATTTCAACAATGTCCTTCTATAAAGTAGGCCACCAATAACTAGTTGTCAAATTCTTTTAATTAATTTTATTTACACCAAAATGTCTATTGGCTAGTCCTTCATGTAATATGGTTAATATTGTTTTGGCTTTTTGTAGATGTAAACCATTGCTTTAAAATTCCATTTGGGCCCAATTTGTACAATTATTCTCCATATAAGATATATAGGGTAGATAGACTTAACTATAATTTTGTTCTTTTTTTTCTTTTGGTCCTTCATTTTCAAAATTACGTTTCTTTAAATATTTTTTAATTATGGAAGTACCAATCTAATACTACTAAAAATAAAATGGCATTTAATAATTAATCTTCCATTCTAACAACTGATTCACCATTTTTGGTTTTGGATAGTTAATCACATATAAAATTTACTTGTACAAGCTTATACATCACTTTGAATCAAATTCTTGTAAAAAAAAACCATTTAATTATCCTTCTATTGACTATTGACTTGTTTATTAAGTACAATAAAGCTTGATCTGATCCACAAAAAATGTGAAGGCATTACCAAGGAGCTAATTATGCTAAAAACAAATTGACAACATAAATTATGGCCAATGTTTCTTTTTCAATAGTTGAGTAATTTTTCTTGGCTTGTCATTAACTGATTGGCATAATAGACTAAATGGTTAATGGTGTTATTTAATTTTTGTGCATCAGAACCGTTATTACATAATAGTTGCGTTTTTATGCACACGGAATTATTTAATCCAACCTAAGGCAATCAAAATTGGTAATCTAGTCATAGATGTCTTCATCCATTCAAAAGATCAATTGCATGTTTCATTCCATATGAATGGTTCATATTTTTTTATCAAAGATATTTTAAAGTTTTTGTTAACAAGGTAATTCCAATGTACAAATACTCCACGAAATATTTTTAAGTTGATTAATAGCATTGGCGGGTGTGGGAAAATTCACAATTGTTGTCATTTCCTTCGATCCACAAATAGTCCTTGACATAGAATGTGCTTTAATAAAACTCCAAAATTCACACAAAGTGCACATTTTTCAAGATTGAGACTAATGCCGTTTAGGGTACAAACGGGATATAATGAACCACATCCACCCTCTTGGGTGACTGCTTATTGGGTGTTTATTTTGGAATATTATTGGAATATTTTGAACAAAAGTCTTGCAAAAAACCTTGAAAAATCTTGAAAATTTTCATCACAATATTATGTTATGGTTTACATTAAACATTTGTTAAAAATATGTCATTTCCAAAAAACATCAATTCCATTTACAAGTCCTTTTACTATTTAAAAACATTGGTTATAATGTTTTCAAAATGCTTTTGGGTATTTGTCATTCATTGGATTGATTTCAAACTTCTAGAGTACATATACCAATACATTGAAAATAACATTATGTAAAAATAATTCCATTTGGAGTTTTTTTTTTTTCTAAAATGTTAGATACAAAAAACCAGGAACTAGTTACAATTTTGCTTGTGTATATGTTAGTGTGACTGCACCCTTTACTCAACATTTTTCCATACATTTCTTGAGGTCAGTAATATGATGACCCTTATTACCATACACCTAAAAATTATCCATAAATATTTGCATAAATTCATTTAAGTACTCTTTGAAGGTTTGAATCACCACTTTTTGGAATGTATTAAGCCATTACATAATCCAAAAGGCATTACATTATAGGCATAATTAAGCTCCCCATTTCAAAACAAATATAGTTTTTTCTTTTTGTTATTCAACCATTTTGATTTAATTATACCCATTGTATCCATATTTGAATTAATACATTTCATGCCTTGCATAAAATCAAGCATTGGATCAATGAAAGGCAATGGAATGGATCTTTCTTGGTTTGTGTGTTAATATTTTGGTAATTGACACAAATACACAACTTTCCATTTTTTTTACTGTAATGACCAAAAGAAATTGTTAGGCACAAAACTAACATGACTCAACATGTCACAACCCTAGCTTTGGGTTTGTGATCAAGGCAAGGGCTTGCAAGGTTGCGGGCCAAGAAGGAAGCTCGTGAGTTAAGGAAAGTGTGAGGGAATGAACCTTCACACTCCCAAGGGAGTTTCCACTTTGGAAGTTAGAGTCTTGGTGGACTCCCGAATGTTCAGAGAGTATTTGCAGGGGTAAAAACCCAATGGATTGAAGAGTTCTTTATACCATTGGAAAGATATTGAAACTACATATCTAAAATGGGCTTACATGACCCATTTGGACATCTAAAACACAAGTTATGGTCAAAAGAAGGGCCGGGAATCAAATTGGTAGTTTGACTCCCAGCCACCAAAAGTGGGGAATCGACCCAATTTCCTTGCATGCAGGTGATGTGCAACATACCATTGAAAAGCTCTCGAAAAGGGCTATAACTTTGCTTCAAACTTCGTCTCAATCGAAGGTCTACATGCAAAGTTCTAGGGACCCAAAGTTGTAAAAGTCTTAACTTTGGCAATTTCAGGATTCCCATTTGGGAATCCCAAGACAAAATGCATTTGGATGTGGGCCTCATGGAGAGGCACAAAGTATACTATAAGGGGGAAGGTGGTGGCTTCCCCCAAGTCTAGGCCACAGTGAGTCTTGTGAGTCCAAATTGCCCGTGGCTCAACTTAGCACCAAAAGTGTTCCAACTTTGCACTAACCACCTTGTGTTTGGTTTGTACAAGTCCATGTGAGTAGTTGATGCTTGTCATTATTCCTAGTCCCATCCCAGAGCTCCAACATGCCCTTTCACCCGCAAAGTGCTACGAATAAAGGAACATGCCCCGACTCCTTGTTCTTCCGTTGTTTTCAGTTTAGATTCACATTTGAATCCATTAAGGAGCTTGGGAGCGAATCATAACAACAAGCCACTCCCCCCACCCCTTGGAGGATATCCAAGAAGTGTCATAGTTAAGTAATGAACTCCTTATCTTCCTATAAGTATTTTATTCAATCCTACCTTGTTTAATTTAAACAATTACCTTCCTTGTAGATCCATTATGCCCTTGTCTAATCCAGACAACAACTCCCTCCCCTATTCTCAACCATGTCACTTTACTCATGTTATGATTAATCACAACCCTAAACCAGTGAATTACAACCAGGAATATACACACACAACATGCATAAATTGGAACAATGTTTTTTCAAATTAAAGTTCACACATTAAATTCTTTTAAATTTACATTGGAGTCTTTAATCCTTAGCTATGGATCTCTTAATCCAACTAAACTTTTATTCATACATGACACAACATATTCTTGCCTATAAGTAGCTCTACCTTCTTTCCTTTTTGGTCTATTTCCTTCACATTCCACTTCTAGGCCTATTAACAAACGTTTCTTACTTCCTTTTATTTTCACACATGAGGGAAAATATTTTAATTCCTCTTTAGATCCACCCCCTTCTTCCTTTTCATCCTCCTTTTCTACTTCCCTTACCAAGCCTAACACAAGGTTTGTGTACCTCTTCCCTTTTTCGCCCTTGAATGGAACATTCACCAAAGCCCTTGAGTAGCCACCATCACCCACCAATGATACCTCCACTTCCACTTCCACTGTGCTACTTGGTTGGGTGCACTTGGGCAACTCACCTCTTCATGATGTAATGGCCTCCTCCCATGATTTTGCTTCCTCATGGTACATCCAATCCCCCCATGAGCCCAATTCTCACACCACTCATCATCACTCCTCACTCCTCATTCCCTCCCACTTCCTCACACACCACCCATCACTCAAAAGAATGAAGGCAATCAATAAGCTTTAGGAAAAAGAACGACTATAATCTTGAACTAAATTTAAATTTTAATGCCTTCTTAAAAGCCTTTTCCACCATATTTGTACCTCTTTATCTGACAAACTTATCCAGCCCATGGTAGGACATGATAACCTTGTTTTAACCTAGTTTAACTATCCCCCCCCCACCCTCCCAACCCCCCCACCATATCCTAACCAAGCCACCCATTCGTTGGCAGTCCATCCTAAATAAAATTAACCTAACATCCGATCACATGAACCTCAAGTTAACCCCCCAAAACTTTATTATCATGTTTACCTATGCTTAACCACAATTGGGTTAGGTTAATTGGGGCCCAATAGAAATAACCATTTTGTGGTTTCAATGAAGCATATAAATTTGGCATCTATAGTTTATCCAAAATTTTGTGAACTTTTTGAGCATAATTTGGATTCATTTGATATAAGTTGCTTCAACTTGATTGGTCATGCATCAACTATGAATTCAATTTTATGTTCATAGATTTCTTGTGGTATTCCTTTTAATTTTTAATAAGTTTAAGCAAATATGTCTTGAAATTCCAATAGTAGTCATTTGATTTCATTCACAAAAATAATGATGTAGTTATTAACATTATTGTTAGATCTTTTATTCCCAAAATAGCCTTGGTCAATTGCCCATTAGTTGTCAAAGTCGAACTTGCTATTTGTTTATTATTGATGGTCACATATATACTTTGTGATGCTCCAAATTGTGTGGGAGGCATTCCTCTTATCATGTTGGTTATTCTATTTTTTGCCTACAAGCTTTGTGAACTTATCACATCCTTAATTGCATAAACATTAATATAATCTTTGAAGCATCATAACTTCCATTCTAAGGTTATAAATTCTGTCACCTTTAGTTTTCAAAGCCCCCAACAATTCCTCATCACAAAAGTTGTTGATGCTTACTAACTTTAATTGTTTTTCACAAATGCAATTGTGGTTACACACATTCTTCCATGATGTTTACCCATGACTATGTCCATGTTTTGACATCTTTGCCAAGTAAGCAAGGGGTGGTGCAAGGTAGTGCAAGAGACAACTTTGCATGGATTGCTTGGGAACTTGTCAAAGTCAACAATCACTTTTATCATAAGGTTATAACAATGCATGGGCTCAAAAGATGTTCTTTTCATGAATGACTTCAAATTGAAATACTTTGCTTACTATAAGAATTTTTGGAATGATTTGATGCATACAAATCATTTGCGAATGTAGAGTTGGATGCAAATGAAGAACTTTTTCCTCTTGATTAAGGTTTTAAGGTGCTATGCGTTTTGTAATTTTGTACAAGTTGAAATTTATAAAGCTTTTGGGTAATTGAATTCAAAAACATGTTTTGGTAAATGGCTTGAATCTATGTTAGTTATAATCTCCCATTGAATTGTTTCAATATATGTTAATTTCTAGCTCCTATCTCCATTTTTGAGTCCATGTTCATTGATAATTTCTTCAATGTAAGAAGCCAATATAATTGGTTTATTTTTAAAACTTGAAAATACATGTAAGTCACTGGTTTAGTAGGAATACATGTATTGCACTTTGAGAGAAGCTAACCATGTTGATGGGAGTGGTGCAAGTGATGAATATTTTATAAATTTATAAATTTGCAAGTTTGCAGTGAAAATATTCAATAGACACAACTTTGAGGTTAATGTGATTGGAATATCAACTTGTAGCTTGCATTGGACACCAAAATGTGATATATATTCTTCACATATGACTATGTTTGTAGTAATATATGGCATTATTAACTACATGATTGTAATAAAATTAAATTTGTGGCTTTTGCCATTGGTAATATTTTTGGTTGTAATAATTTATGCCATTTATCATGTGATTTCTATAATTATGTGATTGAGAAAGAGAACGATTTTTATTATTACATCCAAGACTATAATTAAATAATAATAATTTATCGGGTTATGAAATGTACACATGTTTAACCACAATAAAATGACATGGACAATCTATTTAAACATGTTTATTAACCTAATATTAGGTAGCCTAGAAGTTTAAGCTAGAAGCCTAGGTAGGTACATTGGTTTAGGTAGGCATGTGAAATGATAATTAATTATTATTCTTTAAGGAAAGTTGAAAAATCAATATTGGAATCCATTTTTTGAATATTTAAAGGAAGTGTCTTAAATTGATTAGTAAAAGAATTTTAGTTTTCATATTGTCATTTTCTTTATTGATGCACCCCTAAACTCCTTGATGGACTCAACTACAAATCCAAAAGGTGAAGACAATGAAAGGATAAGGAGTTAGGGCACATTCTCTGGCTCACAACACTTTGGGGTAGAAGGGCGTGTTGGAGCTTTAGGATGGGGGTTAGGAAAAGTGACAAGCAAATCAATTATTCACACGGACCTGCACAAACTAAACAAGAAGTTGGTTAATGTGTAGTTGCAGCATTTTTAGTGCACGGATGAGCCACAAGCAAACACAGATTCACAAGACTCACCACGGCCTGGATTTGGGGGAAGCCACCACCTTCCCCTTATAGTATTATCTGTGCCTGGCCATGGGGCTAGCACCCAAATGTCATTTTGTTTTAGGACTCTCGCAACTTTGGAAGCCCATAACTTTGTGTGCAAACCTTCGATTGAGGTGATATCTAAAGCAAAGTTGTAGCCCTCATGGAGAGATTTCCCACAATATGTGGCATGCCACTTGCACACAAAGAAATTGGGGTTTTTTTTTACTTTTGGTGGTCAGGAGTCCAATTGGCAATTTGACTCCTGACCTTTCTTTTGGCCATAACTTATGTTTTAAGTACCCAAATGGGTCATGCAAGCCCATTTTAGACATCTATGTTCTAAGAGCTTTTCAATGGTATAAGGAAATATTCAATCTAATGACTTTTGACCCCTACAATTGCCCTTTGAAGATTTGGGAGTCCATCGGAAGTCCAATTCCCAAAATGGGAGCTCATTTAGGAGTGTGGGGGTTCATTCCTTCACACTTTCTTACACTCCCGGGAGTATGAAATGTGATTCATGGGCTTCACTTTTGGCTCGCACCTTTGCCAGCCCTTGCTTTGGTCACAAGCACTGGGCTCGGGTTGCGACATTTATTGTCATAAAAAAATCTTTGAATACCCAACCATACCTATAGTGCTTTTATTAACCATGGATTTGATAATTTAACTTCATGCGTGATGAAGGTTGTTGGGTAAAATTGACTGAAATGATGAGAAATCACTTAATCCTAGGATTGTCCAATGGAAAACAATCTTATTTTCAAAGCAATAAATCAATGACAACCAAAAGAATCCAAACAAAATTTAGCAAGCCAATGTGCTTACTTGGGATTAAGGACTATTGTCCTTTTGAAATATTTTTGCCAAAAACCACCTTTTCATATAAAGAAATTTTTGAATGAAATCTTTTGCAACTTTTTATTTATCATGTTTAGAATTGCCTTAATATGTCATATATTTTGCATTACTCATTTTTTAATTAATATGAAAAATTTAAAATATGTAATTTTTTCCAGATTTTGTGTTTCATTTTAAAACATGATCATAATTTCAAATCACACCCAATTTTTTGACATTTAAAACTTTAATTTCTTGTTTTATAAGCTATAATTTTATTAAAAACACCATATATATTGCATTACATTTGCATGTTGTAAAAAACCCATGAATTTTAAATAACCTTGAATTGTGAAAAGAAAAAATGATTTAAAAAAAACTTTTTAGTGTTTTCTAGATGTGTCTAATAGTCCCCCCATTACGAGCTTTTTTTGAAAATGAAAAATTTGTATCATGAAAATTAAAAGGCCCTTTATGAAAGTAATGTTATTGAATTGAATTATTGTGTTTTGCTCAAACCAAAATTCAAAAATTGAAACATGTAATGAAATTCAACTTAGATTCCATAACATCCATATTAGTGATCATGTACAACTTGCCATTATTAACATGCTATTAAAGTGGCACCACAAAAACATATGTAAAAACAATTGATATATGACATAAAATTTGGATCATTTGAACTCATTTGGACCTAGAAACCAACATTTCCAAATAGTTTTTAAAACTTCAAAGTGGGGGTGGGAAGGTAGCTATTTTCCAACTACTTCATAGTACAACCCAATAATTCATGGCAAACCTATTGCCTTCAACTTCCAAAAATTGTTGAACTCATATTACTGCCTTCTTATTATATAATTACTATTATATTTTGTTTCTAACTATCATCTAGCCAACTCAATATTGTACTAGGGTAAAAACTATAATCATTTATATGAAACAATACTTACTATTCTCCTTATATATTACTACTTTCTTATTATATAATTAGTACTATTTTTTGTTTATAGCTATCATCTAGCCAACTCCATATTGTACTAGGGTGAAAGCTATAATCATTTATATGAAACAATACTTACTATTCTCCTTATACCAAGAAATCAAGGCAAAACAAAACAAAAAGGAAACACCTTCCATACTTCCATAGAACACATTGTAATTATCTTTCAACATCGAATACAATCTCCTTCACCACTAGTCCGCATCTTAATCTCCAGGAAGTAACAAGCATTAATGAAATAAAGAGGAAAAATGATGGAATCCCCCACCCACACAAGTTCCCCATCACTCATAAAACACAAAGGCACCTCATGCCTTTTTACAAAATATGTTTTTTATTCTAATCTCATTCACAAATCCTTAGTTGCTTTAAAGGTAATTCTATATTGATATTACCATTAAGTAACATCTTTTTTAATAGTCCTTTTTTTCCCCAAGCGAATGGTCATAAATTCCCAATGGGTGGTATGGCATGACTTCAATAATTCCCTACTTTTGGCCATTCCAAAACTTTTTGTATTATATTTGTTTAACCATTTTGCAACAAATTGTTTTCAACAAAGGAATAATTGAAGAAAAACACACATTAATTTTGCACCTATGTCTTTTAAATCTTTCATTATATTATTTCCTAGCTTTTCAACTCAAATGACTCCAAGATAATTGTACTATTGTTTTTCACATCCCATAAATTATAAGTTACTACATAACAAAAACCCAACTATGACACATTAACTTCAACTTTTGCCATAAAATTGATTACTTGAAAAAAATGTTCCCAAAGTGATCGCCAAATATTAATGATAAAAAATTATGGATTTTTCTAAATGATATATTGTGATTTCTCGCACCAAACACCAAGTGTTAAATAACCAGGGTAATCTTCAACATAGGAGATGCCACTATACTTTTGCAATGTATTCCAACTATTCGTGTAAGCTATTAAGATTTCACTTCAAATTCCAATTCCCTCTCTCATACCCATAAGACCACTACTATCATTAACCATTTTTACTCATTTCAATATTCTATAAATATCAATTGTAACACACAATAATAGCTTATTCACAAAAAAAAACATTTTCAGACATACATTATTGTTCCATACTAAAAATTTCATTACAATGATCACAAAGCAATTATAACAAAACCAACCATGTCAATGTTATACTTCCACCGTTATATATTATTTTATGATCAGTTATAACTGCTTCTATCTATTAGGCCCACTCTACACTAGGAGTCAGGGCCAATGTTTACCCCAAATCCAGCATTCCTATTGGTGCAAAAGTTGAAATGAGCCCCAAGGGCTTCAGACTAGGAGTCAAGGCTGAAATAGAAAAAAACTTTTCAATCTGCCCCAAGTACTAATAAATGCTGAGCTTTATGGCTTTCTATTGGTCCCAAGGCTGAAAAAAGTATACCATCAAATTTGGGAGGCCAATTTGCAACCCAAAAATGCTCAAAGGTGGCCCCAAGTTTTTTTGGCCATGATTTCTAGTGTAAAGCGGACCTTAGTTTTCTACTGTAACTACCATAATCAATTGTCTCCAATATTTGGCATAATGAATTCAGTTAACTCTATGTTTGATTAAAACAAGCTTCAGTAATCTTCTCTTTGGTAATAACAACTTTGGTTATCTTTTGTTTTTGGTTATCCAATAGTTCGATAGTCTTTTGCTAAATCTGGCATTCCTCCCCCCCGCCCCCTCCCCCCTTTCCTAACATTATCCTTACTTAAATCCATCTCTTGTGAACAATATGACCTCTATCCTCATTGCTTGTTTGGCCAAGAAAATTAAATACATATACTTATATTTCATGAACTTAATGCATGAATGTGAAGGTGGGTATGTACTTTAATAGCTAAAAAATCAACAAGTTTGAACAATACTTACATTTTGCCCCAGTATCATAGGTGGTATGTGCACCCATTGCAATCCCCACATTTAGGGTTCATTGTATATTTCCATAAGGGACTAGATGGAAGTTGTAGTGAATGATGACAAGTTTTGTTTTGTACTTCTTTGTTTATGTTTCCTATCAATGTCCAATGTTTTAGAAATTATACATTATATTAATATTTTTAAAAAATGTAACAAATAAATTGAAAAATTAGTTGAATTTAGACTTTTTAAAAATTCCGAAAATTTTCCCAATTTTTTATATTAAAAATGATGAAATTTCCCTAGGAAAAAAACACTACTAACAATGTAAGGGTAGGCCACTGTGTTGATCATTAGACTATAAGAGTAGTTATCAAGTAGGTGAGGTTGTTTATGTAGGCCTATGTTAGTGGGTAGTTGGCAGGTAGGTGAGGAGGTCAAGATAATATTTGATATTTTCATTCTACCCTTGTTGGTTAGCATGTGCATTATTGATTTGGATAAGAGGAAGATAAGTATGTGAGCGGGTAGGTGTAGATTGTTCAAAACGAGTGTAAAACAAAAAAAGATTTTTTGGTAAGTAGGCAATAGTAGAATTCTTTATGTGGATAGTTAAGCATAATCTTGTTCTTCATGGTGGTGGGGTTGTTACTTTGTAAGGGCAAGATGGACATAGATAGGTTGATGTGATCAGAGTTGAAAGAAAAAAGTTCACAAGGGAAGGGAAGGGCTGAGCCAAAAGAAGAAGAACAAACTCAACTTAAGGTGCATTCACACTTGATGTTAGGGACTCTAAGGTTAAGTCTCCTACACCTAGGTGCCATGAAAATTTTATGTTAAGCTAACATTCAACTAACATTGAGCTATGGCCCATTTAACATTGGGGGACACCTAGGATGCCACCTAGATTTCATTTAACACTGACATAACATCAAGTGTGAATGCACCATTATTAAGGTAGTCAGCACAGGACCGATGAAAAAAACTGGGCCTCTAGTCACCGTTCATCCAGATTGGTTCAATGAAGCCAACATTGCCAAATTGCCATTTTCACTTTGTCGCGTGGACTGCCCAAATGAGGCAAGCTGCCCACCAATCTAAAAATTTCTGGGCTACACAATGATAGATTTATTTTTTTGCCAAAACTTCTGCTCCAAAAATTCAGATTGGACCATTTTTATCTTGTTTTCCAAGGAGTGCGTGTCCCCGCCGACCCCCCATTCTCTCTATCTCTTTGGACCTTGAGAGGAGCGTTTTCAAAATTCAAACTCCCCTCTGAACTTGCCAAACTTGTTAGGCCTGTGTTAAGCCTCCTGAGACCCTCACACAGCCCTT
>Ga0116228_10001709_pt1 | contig 18385 bp, 13 predicted proteins | sample S1TSphfallax_2_FD_89694 | JGI IMG/M metagenome (GOLD analysis project Ga0116228, IMG submission 89694) | Host-associated microbial communities from peat moss isolated from Minnesota, USA - S1T2_Fc - Sphagnum fallax MG | ecosystem: Host-associated > Plants > Peat moss > Unclassified | place... | reverse complement strand
CGGCGCTTACCGCACCTACGACTTCGATATCACTGCAAATGCGGTCGCAGGCAAGCCCAATGTGCTCGCCGTTGAAACCTTTGCGCCCACCGAAAAGGACCTTGGGATCAACTGGGTCGATTGGAACCCCTGTCCGCCGGACAAGGACATGGGCCTGTGGGGTGGAGTCACGCTGGTGAGCACCGGCCCCGTTTCGCTGCGCTCACCGCTGGCCGTAACGCACTTTCCCGATGCTTCTCTGCATGAGGCCGATCTCAATGTCTACGCTGAGCTTCACAACGCGACCGACAAGCCCGTCCACGGGCGTGTGAGCGGCACCGTCGCCGGCGTGCGGATTGAGCAGGCGGTCGATCTCGGCCCCGGCCAGGACCAGACGGTCGTCTTCAGTCCCGATACATTTCCCCAGCTCAAGCTGCGCAACCCTGAAGTCTGGTGGCCTTACCAGATGGGCGCGCCGCACCTTGAAAAGATGACCCTGAGCTTCGTCGCGGATGGGAAAATCTCTGACGAAAAGTCAGTCGAGTTCGGCATTCGCGAAATCACTTCGGAGTTAACCGATAAGGGCTACCGGCTCTTCCGTGTCAACGGCAAGCCGATCCTGATTCGCGGCGCGGGCTGGTCGCAGGACATGCTGCTGCGGGAGGAACCGCAGCGTCTCCGCGATCAATTTCTGCTGGTGCGCGACATGCGCCTGAACACGATCCGCCTTGAAGGCAAGCTCGAGACGGAAGACTTCTTTCAGCTGGCGGACCAGCAGGGCATTCTCATCATGCTGGGCTGGTGCTGCTGCGACCAGTGGGAGCACTGGAAGCATTGGACGCCTGAGAATTACACCGTCGCTGCCGATTCGCTGCGTTCACAGATGCTCCGCATCCGCCACCATGCCAGTCTGCTCGTCTGGCTCAATGGCAGCGACAATCCGCCTCCTGCCGATGTTGAAAGTGCGTACCTGCGCATCGAAAACGAGACCCACTGGCCAAACCCGACCCTCTCTTCCGCGTCTGCCGATCCAACCACTGTCAGCGGCAGGAGCGGTGTCAAAATGACCGGCCCCTACGACTACGTCGCGCCGTCGTACTGGTATGTCGACACGAAGCATGGTGGTGCATACGGCTTCAACACTGAGACCAGTCCCGGACCCGCCATCCCGAATCTCGCGAGCCTGCGCAAGTTCATCCCCGAAGACCAGTTCTGGCCGACCAATGCTACGTGGAGTCTTCACGATGGGGGCGGCGAGTTCAAGAGCCTCGATGTCTTCAACCAAGCGATGAATGCGACGTACACCGCACCTGCCTCGGCTGAAGACTATGTGAAGCTTTCGCAGACCATGAGCTACGACAGCGAACGCGCCATGTTCGAGGCCTACAGCCGCAACAAGTACACCTCGACCGGCGTGATCCAGTGGATGTTGAATAACGCGTGGCCGTCGATGATCTGGCACCTGTACGACTATTACCTGGACGCGGACGGGGGCTACTTCGGGACAAAAAAGGCCTGCGAGCCAGTGCATGTTCAGTATTCCTATGACGATCACAGTGTCTATGTCGTGAACAGCACCTATGGGCCTGTAGCTAAGTTGACAGCAGTCGCACGGGTGTATGACCTCGAGCTGAAGTCGCTGTTTACGCAGGAAAAGCAGATCGAGGCAGCAGCGGACAGCTCCAACCTGGCGATCTCGATCCCGGACACTGTCTTTAACAGCGGCAGCAAGGTCTACTTTGTGGAGCTGGGCCTGAAGAACGCGGCCGGAGAGACGATCAGCCGGAATTTCTACTGGCTGCCGGCAAAGCTGACGGCCTTTAACTGGGCCAAGACCGACTACACGCACACGCCACCATCCGAATTCGAGGACCTGAAGGCGCTGCGCTCGCTGCCCGAAACGCATCTCGAGGCAACGGCCAGCACGGTCGACGGGCCGGAGCGGAGGGTAGAGGTTCTGCTCCGCAATCCGTCCCATGTCCTTGCGTTTCAGGTTGCCGCAGCCCTGCGGACGGCGGCAGGCGCCCTGGTCGCGCCGGTGCTCTGGTCGGACAACTACATCGAACTGATGCCGGGGGAATCCCGGACCCTCACGGCCATCCTCCCGAACGACGCACCGGCGTCCCCCACAATCCTGCTGAGCGGATGGAATATCCAGCCGCAGAAGCTGACCGCGGCCAACGCGAAACTCGCGGCATCGGTTGCCGGGGCGCAGTAAATGCAGATCCGGCCCAGCGATGTCCTGATCGTGATTGATGTTCAGAATGATTTCTGTCCCGGCGGCGCCCTCGCCGTCGCCGGCGGCGACGAGGTCATTGCACCCATCCATGCCATTGCGCCGAGCTTTGAGCACATCATCCTGACGCAGGACTGGCACCCGCCGGACCACCAATCCTTCGCCAGCAGTCACCCGGGGAAGAAGCCATTTGAGTCGGTCGCACTGTCGTCCGGCCGGCAGACGCTCTGGCCCGATCATTGTGTCCAGGGCACACCGGGCGCGGAGTCCCATCCCACCCTGCATCTGCCCCAGGCCGAACTCATTCTGCGGAAAGGCTTTCGACGCCAGATCGATTCCTACTCTGCGTTCTTTGAGAACGACCGGAGTACGCCGACGGGCCTGGCCGGCTACCTGCGAGAGCGCGGCCTCAACCGCGTCTTCCTGGCCGGCCTCGCCTACGACTATTGCGTGGCCTTTTCCGCGCTCGATGCACGCAGATTAGGCCTGCCTGCTGTCATTGTCGGTGATGCTTGCCGCGGGATCGATCTCCATGACTCGGTGAGACAAATGGAGATCGCCTTCGACCAGTCCGGCGTCACGCTCGTCAAGACTTCTGAACTACTTCGTTGAAGGTAACTAAGGTTGTTCCACGTGGAGCATGGTCATCCAGCGTACAAATTCTTGGCCTCTTCTCCTTGGCCAATTCTTTAAAGTGCTTTAGTGTAAAGACTTACCCGCCAGTTCATCTCCCGTTCGCTTCTGCATGGAAACAATCCACTCCTGGGCAAGCTTCATATAGCGTCTCACCTCGCTCGGGTCGTCCGCCTCTGCTTCGGTAAGGAAAACAAGCTTGTGCAGGATTTCGAGGGTCGTTGTCAAGGACCGCGAAAAATCATCTGGAAAGTCGTCCCTGGACATATGCATAGAGACCACCTCATCTGTATCCAAGTGTGATGCATTTAGACGGTCCACGTCGAGAGTAGAATACTTTTACGGTACTTATGAGGTTTGACGGAATGAAACTTTCTTCTTAGCTCTCAGTTGCTGTTGCCTCAAAAGGCCGGTTGGCTGCTAAAGCCGTTCTCATATATTCCTGATCTGTCGCGCAGAAGGACATGCAACCCGCTTTGACAGCGTTCCGCACACGAACCATTTTGAGTTCACCGCGTTAATGAGACCAGTTCTATCGCTGCAGGCGCAGCCGGCGCGTCTGCAGAAAAGCCAGCGGGGAATAAGCATAGGTCTGCCGGTGGCAGGAGAGGCAACGGATGGGATAGAAGCCGAATAGAAGCGGCAGCAGATGGTGACGGCGGATCCGTGAGTTACGGAAGGATGGGCAGGTACAACGTTTACACCTCATATTTCCTCATGAACGTCAGTGGCGCAGAAATACTCTGTTATTGATTGCCACGAATTCCGCTACCCAGCAGTCTGGGGAAGTTGCGGTTCGGGGCTGCGGTTGAAGGCAACTTCTCTTTGCACCATTGGCCCATATTGGAAGAGATGCTTTAAGCGCAGAGCCGGGGTCTCGAGTAGATCGAACGAGAGTTTCGCAAGCAGAACTGTGAGCAGAAAGGCCAGAGAGCCCGATACAACGCGGGCCGCCATGACTCCCATCGCCGGTGTGAGGGCCGGCGCCACAACATCCTGAAAATAGCCAAGATATAAATTATGGAAGAGATATAGGCCGTAGCTCATGCGACCCAGCCAGCAGATCCAGCGATGAGAACTGACGCGTGCCAGCCACGCGTTCTCGACCAGAAGCAGGACCAGCAAGGCAGTCGAGATGACGTTTGCAATCGGGACCATGAGGGTGAGGTTGCTGTACACGTCCGGCAGAGAGCGACCATAAAACCAGGCGCGGACAAGCAGGATAAATACGCCGCCCAAAGCGGCCCATTTCGCAGTCGTGGGCATCCACTTCGGCATCTCCCGGTCTTCCAGCCATAGGGCGATCATTGCACCGCAGATGATGCCGTCCGCACGCGTCAAGGTGGAGTAGTACCCGTCCACAAAGGGCAGATCGAACAGCGGCCAGCAGACACGGGCAGCAAAGCAGAAAATCAGGACCGCGTAACAGACGCGCAGCATGGACTTCCGATCCGGACAATAGCGAATGACCAGCGGCCAGAGAAGATAGAACTGCTCTTCGAGGGACATCGACCAGAGATGCCCGAGGCCGACATGCGGCCCGATCAGAAAAATCGAGCGGCTTCGGGTAAAGTTCTGCAGATAAAAGAAATAGGTGAGATAGACCTTGGTCCAATGCCAGTGTCTGAGCACGGTCGCGACAGCGACCACTCCGAGGACGGAGTAATACAAGGGAAGTACCCGGAGTGCCCGCCTCCCATAAAAGACCCGGAAATAGCCCTCTCTCCCCTTACTGCGATAGAGAATCTGAGTGATCAAATATCCGGAAACGGCAAAAAAGAGAGGAACGGCAAGCCAGCCCAGGCTGAGGAAGAGGAAATAAGGCATCAGCCAGGTTTCAGGTGGTCGCGTCAGCACTCTATGAAAATGCACCAGGAAGACCACGATGAAGGCGTAACCGCGAACTCCTTCGAGGGCGGGAACAAAGCGTTGTGCAGGTCTCTCCACTGGAATGACACTCCAATTAGCGGAGCCAAAGCGCGACCAGGCAGGCTATTTTCGCGCTTCTTGCTGACTCAGTGCTTTGAATTCACGGTTCCCGTTCTTGCCTATCCTGTAATGGATGTACGTCTGCCAATTCGTCCTGAGCATCGCACGGAAGTTGTAACCGTACAAGAGACGTAACATGGTGAATTTTTGTAAAACTCTGAAGAATGCCAATAAAAAGAGGTAAGACGTTGTAACGGTGCGTGCGACTGTGTCGTAAAGCAATTCGTATCAGCCACTTGCTTTATGGGCAAAGGCGCGCGTACGAGGAAAAGCAGGTGTCTAAATGATTAACAATGAAGGGTCGCGAATGTTTATGTCTTCAAAAGAAGTAAATTAGGCACTGTTACATGAAAACAAAATTGGATTTCCCGCGGTTTCATACAAAACGGTGGCCTTTGCAAGGCCCCGGAAGGAGGTTTTGCAGCTACCAGGGGCACACGGGTCAAAATATGCAGCATTCGGGTCAACGATATGCGTACTCTGTGACCGTTAGATCTGGATGGGTATCGGCTATTCGAGAGTGGGCATGGAATTGGTGGACGCGGAAGGAATCGAACCTTCAACCTGTCGATTAAGAGTCGAATGCTCTGCCAGTTGAGCTACGCGTCCAGGGATACGGATGAGCCGCCCGGTTCGTCCGGGCGCGGGTGCGCGGGAGCGCGCCTGCCATCCATCCGGCTACCTGAAAAGGATAGCACGAGGCGGACTGGCGTCGGAAACGTTGACGCCGGAGAGGACTCAGTGGAAATCGTGGGACCTGACCTCGATTTGACTGACCGCCAGCGGAGCTAGGTGTGTCGCCTTCACATGCACAACGAGGTCCTGGTTCTGCAGCGTGCCTTCCACGAGCAGAAACTTCCCTTGCGTCACCAGCACCCGCTGCTTCTCAAATAAATCGGGATGGACAATCACATTCGCGATCCCCGTCTCATCTTCGAGGGAAAGAAAAACAAACCCGCTCGCAGTTCCCGGTCTTTGTCTGGCAATGACACAACCAGCGGTCCTTACGGGCTGTCCATCCAGACGCTCCCGCAATTCCTGCGCTGAAAGGATATTCTCATGCCGAAGCGCGGCCCGCCGGTAGTGCATGGGATGCCGCCCGGTCGTCAGCCCGGTCCCGCCATAATCTGCAACCAGCCGCTCTTCCGTGGTCATCTGCTGCAGAGGCGAAGGCTCTTCACCATCTGCCGACACGCCCTCGCGATCCAGCAAAGCCCCTGCCGGACGCCCCGCTGCTTCCACCTGCCACAAGGCATCGCGCCGATGAGCGACTGTTGCGATGCTGTTCAACGCCCCGATTCTCGCCAGCTGCGCCAGCTCCTTGCGGCTTAGCGAAGGCAGCCGCCGCACCAGTTCATCTATATCGCGATATGCCCCGAATTGCTGCCGGCTCGCCACAATCCCTTCCCCGGCAGATTGACGCAAGCCCCTGGCGTACATCAGCCCCAACCGCAGCGAAAGAGTGCCATCGACAGCTCGTTCGATCCTGCATTCCCACCTGGAGCGCTGAATACAGATCGGGTGCACGTGCAGGCCGTGTCGTTGTGCATCTTTCACCAGCACCGCCGGCATGTAAAAACCCATCGGCTGGTTATTCAAGATCGCGCATGTGAACGCCGCCAGATAATGCACCTTGAAGTAAGCAGATGCGTACGCCAGCAAGGCAAAACTGGCAGCGTGGGACTCAGGGAACCCGTATAAGGCAAACGAAGAAATGCTCTGGATGATCTGTTCCTGCACGGGCGTTTCGATCTGGTTCTGGGTCATACCCCTGCGCAGCTTCACTTCCAGCTCTTTCATCCGCGCCATTGAACGCCGCATGCCGACGGCCCGCCGGAGCTCCTCGGCCTCGGCTCCGGTGAAGTTTGCCGCTATCATGGCAATGCGCAGCAACTGCTCCTGAAAGAGCGGCACCCCCAGGGTGCGCTCCAATACCGGCTCCAGCGAAGGATGCGGATAGGTCACCTTCTCCTTGCCCTGCCGCCTGCGCATGTACGGGTGCATCATCTTGCCGACAATCGGCCCGGGCCGGATGATGGCTACCTGCACAACCAGGTCGTAAAAACGCTTTGGGCAATTCCGCGGTAAAGACGCCATCTGCGCACGGCTTTCCACCTGGAACATCCCTACCGTATCTGCTTTCTGCAGCGTGTCGTAGACTTTGGCATCTTCGGGCAATTGTGCCAGGTCTTCGGTCACGCCATAGTGGGCCGGGACCAGTTCCAGGCAATCCTTCAGCACTGCCATCATGCCCAGCCCCAGCAGGTCCACTTTCACCAGCCCCAGGTCGGCACAGTCTTCCTTGTCCCACTGCACCACGGTCCGCCCAGCCATCGACGCGCGCTCGATCGGCACTACGCGGCTCAACAGCCCTTTACAGATCACCATTCCGCCTGAATGCTGACCCAGGTGCCGCGGCAGGTCCTGCATCCGCAGCGTCAGTTCCAGGTACTTTGCAATCCGCGGATGATGGATATCCAGCCCTGCCTGCTGAAAATGGTCAGCAATCGTGTCGGTCGGCCCCTTCCACTCCCAGTGACCCACCAGACCGGAAAGTTTCCCGATGGTCTCTTCATTGAAGCCGAGCGACTTACCCACCTCGCGAGCTGCTGACCGGCCGCGATAGGTAATCACATTCGCTGTCATGGCCGCGCCATTCTCGCCATATTTTTCGTACACATACTGGATGACCTGCTCACGCTTATCGCCTGATGGCAGATCAAGATCGATATCCGGCCACTCGCCGCGGTTTTCGCTGAGAAATCGTTCGAATAGCAGGTCCATCGCAATCGGATCGACAGCAGTAATTTCCAGCACATAGCAAACGACAGAATTCGCTGCGCTTCCACGTCCCTGGATCAAGATGTTGTTTCGCTGGCAATACTGGACGATGTCCTGAACGATCAGGAAATAACCGGAAAAACCAAGCCGGAAAATCAGCAATAATTCTTTCTCTGCCTGCGCCTTCGCCTGAGCCTTGAGGGATGACTTCATCGCCCCGCTATATCTTTTCTCAATCCCTATCGAAACGCAGTGGCGCAGGTACTCATCCATGGAGCTGCCCGCGGGCGTGGAGTAGGTGGGAAACTCATATCCCAGCGAATCAAGTTCGAATCCATTTAAACGAGAAGAGATTTCGAGTGTATTTCCAAGCGCATTTGGCAGATCGGCAAATAATCCAGCCATCCGGCCAGCACTTTGCAGGCAACGGCAATGGTTCATCGAAAGCAGCTGACCTGCTTTATCCAGGCTGGTCTTACAACGAATTGTGGTGAAGACATCCAGTAGTTCGCGCTCAGCCTCATTCGCATAGCGAACACCATTGGTGGCAACGACAGGCAGGTGAAGGGCCGCAGCGATCTGTAAACACGCCTGGTTCCTCCATTCCTGATCGCGCAAATGGTGTCGCTGGATCTCGACATATACGTTCCTGCTGCCATAGATCGAGACGAGTTTTGCGACACAAGCCCGTCCGGCTTCTTGTCCTCCGCGCAAGAGTGCTGAAGCCAGCGGCCCTTCGTCACCGCCGGTCAGGCAAATGAGTCCGTTGGCATATTGTTCAAGTTCAACGAGTGACGCTTTACCTTCTCCCTTCGTCGGTTCACGCAGCTTATAGTTTGTAATCAACTGGCATAGGTTCTGGTATCCCTCGCGAGATTCGCAATACAAGGAAAGTCTTGGTTGTTCCTGAAGAAATTGATTCGGCAGCCAGGAATAGGCATGTTCTCGCTGCTCCAGATCGCCGATAGAAACTTCGGCGCCAATATGTGCTTTTATGCCCTGTTTTTTACCCGCAGTGTGGAAACGTGCCGAACCGTAGAACCCGTTTCGATCCAGCAATGCCATGGCCGGCATCTGCAGCTCGGCTGCCCGTTCAATCAGGCTTTCAGGCAACGACGCGCCTTCCAGAAAACTGAATGCGCTGGCAGCATGCAGTTCGACATATCCGGTTGAATCAGCCATCAGTCATATATCCCATCGAGATACCAGCAGCGTTGACTTCGCCGGAGTGAAATGCAGCAATGCATCACATCATTTGTATTAATTTCCCGCGCGGATATGTCCCAGTCTTCGCGCTCTTCTATCTCGGGACTCCACCACTGATAACTTACGATCCAGGGCCCGTAGGCAAGCTCAATGCAGTATGCCCCAGTGTTCGTCCTTAAGCGAGTTGGGATGTCGTCCTTTACCTGCACGCGGATACGATACGCAGGCCGCAGGCGTCGATAGCCCACACGGACGGTATGCCGGCATAGCGGCGCTGGCGTGTGCCCTGAAATCGAAAATCGTGTGAGAAGGAATGCATCCTGGCTATGTCCATCGATCAACTGCGGTGTCCCGGCATGTCCCTCGCCGACAATCGCGTCGATCCGCGCCAGTGTTATATCCAGGCTACCTGCCGCGGGCAATTGCGGAGAATATAAGTCGAGCTGTACCTCGCGAGATGAGCCTGTGTGACCAGTAATCGAAATAGTCATCACACCGGCACGCGGAGGGTGTGCCATCAGGTCGAGGTGAATCAGTTTCAAAAATATTTTCGTATCATTTGTAGGCAACGATGGTCGGATTGTCCGACTATGGCTTTGCTGGGATTCAAGACCAAAGGAAATTGATACTGAAGCCAGTAGAACCAATGCAGCCTGCACCCGTTCTACAAGCTTTCTCAGTAACGCTGAGATTAGAAAGACAAGCGAATCGACCGAATCGACAGGCGCATCGCAGTCAAATTTTTCAGTCATTGCGGATGGCATCACGACCGGTACAAAATTATGTGACTGGTTTCCCCGCGCCAGGTGGTAAAGGATCTTTGCAGGCTGACCTAAACGGGCAATCAGGTCGGTAAGTGGAAGTGCCGCAAATTCTTTGAATGTTCGTATACCCCAGGTTGCCAGGATCGAAGATTGGTCCTCTGTTAACGGCAGCATCGAGATTGGCAACAGCTCCAGGCTTTTCCGCTCCATGCCGCCGGGAATGAATCGATACGCCCGTTCCGCCGAACGGCTTTGCGCCGTCAGCACTGCCGTATGAAAATCTTTGCTGACAGAAATATTTGCTTTCAGCCGAATCGACATCAGGTCTGACAGCAACTGTCTGCCAATTACCTCAGCATCGCCAAAAATTGTCAGCGAAGCTGCAATATCCAGCACTAATGTGCATCCGTCGGCGTGGCTCGCATCTTCTACTAGCGGAGTGAAACGCAGCGCAAATTGCAGCACCTTATTCTTTAGGAATGTTTCGTCAGCAGTCGATCTCGGGATACACAGCAGTTCAGGGAACCTGCTCGCCTCCACCTTCGACATACCGCTATATATCCCCTTTACTGCTGCCTGCGCATTCAATGCAGCCACCTTTTCCAGCGGGGCTATGCCATCCATGACTGCAATCGAATTGTCCTGATACTCAGGATGACGAGCAAGTACAGTAGCCAGTACGTAATTATGGATATGTACGCATAGATACAGAGTCATGATTACCCTGCCCAGGACATATAAGATGTCCACTGCGCGCGTGTTTCACGCTGCGGACTCTTTCTTGTCTGCCCCTGTGGCTCAAAGCGCTGACGAGCTATGCCGGCAGTGCAGCTGAGACCAGTCATCACAGTGACGTCTTCGCAAGCATGAGCCGGCGCAAGGGTCATGGAAAGCGCAGCGCTACTTTTGGCACATCCACATTGGCTGAGCACCAGAAAACAGCAGGGATGCATTTCGGCAGCAGCACGGAAGCGAAACCACGTTGCCATAGGAATGCGTACGGCTGTGCTTGCCTCGATGTCCCCCATGTCGAAAACAATCAACTGAAATCCGCCATGGTTCACCAATAAGTCTGCAGTACGAATCGCCTGCTCCAACCGCTCCCACTGAGTGACAGGATGGATCGTTGTCTCAGTTCCACGCCTAGCAGGTCGATAGCTCGTTGTAGCCATGAAACGCGACGAAGGCCGCCTGCGCGTAGACATGCGATCATGCGAAACCTGTTCTTCCCGTGCCACTTTGTGGAGTGGAAGATTGACAGCCCCTGGAGTTCCGGGCTGCTGTTTACGTGGTAATGCGTGAGCGCGCAGTAATTCAGAAACAGCCGTGTCCAAACCGCGGACCTCATGGCGGGGATGCGGGCTGCCATGGCCTCGATAGGGCACCCGGGGCATAGCCTCCGACTGCTCGTGATCTGTATTCGCTATAGTGCCAGACTGCGCCGTTCTGGCTACACGCTTCAATCCACATCGGACCCATAGCATCCGATCCAGGTCAACGCCATTGGCCGCAGCAGAAGCCGGATCAAGGGCATCGCTCGCATCAATCCAGGCAGATACATTGCCTGATCGCGTCACAGCCGATGCCAGGGACAATGCCAAAGTCGTTCGCCCACTGCATCGCGGACCTGTGACTTCACTGATCGCGCCCAGCGCAAAACCGCCATTGAGCAGTCTGTCGATTTCCGCTATCCCACACGGAATTGTCGGGCGCACCAAGCGCTTAATGGGAGTCAAGGCAGAGGGAATACGCCCGGCTAATTCGGTCTCGATTTTTGCGCGTATTTTTTGGGAAGTGACCATAAGGGCTACTGTTCTTCGCCTTATGTTCGCCCCAGCTTGCATGCCTGTCAACAGGTATAAATGCTGCAAAATCAGTGCATTTCAGCGCAAACGGTTCATTCTCAACGATTACGCTTGATGCCGAAGCTGGAAGAATTATTGTTGTTGTTGCTGCTGCATCTGCTGGATCTGCAACAGTGGCGATGCAGGCGGGGGCGGTTCCTGCGCCCTCTCTACCAGGATGGACCAATCCTCGGGTACGGGCATGTCCTGGTCGAGTGCCGGCGGCTCGTCGAAGGCGGTCACCTGCACAGCAACATACAGCTCACTATCTGTATGGCCGCGATAGACACCCGTAGTCGGCGGTACATCTGCGTAGTCTCGGCCCAGAGCAGTCCGGATATGACGTTCATGCGCCAGCAGGTTATTTGTGGGGTCGAACCCTACCCATCCCAGGTGCGGTAGAAAAGCCTCTACCCATGCATGCGTTGCGTCGGAGACTGACCGGTCTTTATCTTTCTTCCCGTGGTACAGATAGCCGCTCACATACCGGCAGGGAATGCCGACTGAGCGCACCAGTGCGATCATCGTATGGGCAAAGTCCTGGCATACCCCGTTTTTCGATTCGATCGCTTCATCGATCGGCGAATCCACGCGTGTACTACGCGGCACATAATTGAAGTAGTCATAGAGTCGGCCATTTAATTCACGCAGCAGCATCAGCGGGTCGTCGCGCCGGCATACTCCAAATTCTTCTGAAAGCTTCAACAATGCCGGCGTCGGCTTGGCGAAATCGCTGGGCAACAGCATTTCCCAATAATCGCCATCAGCGACAAGAACATCCAGTTCTCGCCAGGCATCCGGACTGAGAAAATGCGGGACATCTCCCAGTTCCTGCTGCTCGACGAGCGACTCAGCGACGATCACCAACTGCGAGTGGTCACCGGGTATATCAAAGTGATGCACATGGTTGCCTAAGTGATCGCGATAGGAAAATACCCGGCACCGCGGACTGACAGACAAAGAGAACGACAGGCATCGCTGGTTACTGTCACTGCGCGGATGCATCCGCGTCTCCATCACGCTCTCGCTGACATTTTCGGCGTATCTGAACTTAGTTAAGTGCCGTACAGAAAAGAAATTCATGCGCTTCTCCTAAGTAGCAAGTGCGGTCTGCACGGAATACTGGATGTAATAGCGATAAATCTGTCCATGGATCTGCTGGCACTGGTGGAGCACATCATGCAGATAGCGCGCCGGGTCCTGTTCCAGAATTTCCCCAATCTCCACAAAGTTCAATGTCGCCTGGAGACGACCAGCAAGACGCGTCAGCCCATCCGCCTGCTGTCTTCCATTTGCCTGCTGCATCGCCTTGAGAGCACCGCTTAGCGCATCGATCGAGTAGCGCACAGAATGGGGAAATTCCGGATTGAGTAGTAAGAATTCAAGGATCCGGTCATGACTCAGGTCGGCGGTGTATACGCGGCAATAGGCCTCGAAGGCTGTACAGCATCGCAGCAACCCAATCCACTCCAGGTAGTTGTACCCGTCATTTTCATCTTCATTGCTTTCGAGTAAGTCACTCGAATAGATATCCAGCAGCTTGACGGTAGCAAATGCACGTTCCAGCGACCGGCCTGTCTGGATAAACTGCCAGCCTTCTCCATGGCTCATGGTCGTATCGGTGATCCCCTGGAAGAGATGCAAGCCGTCGATCACGGCCGGCAGAAATTCTTCCAGGTGGACTTCGCCATCATAGCCGGCAGGCTCGGTCACCTGGTGATACAGACGGTTCAACTGCTGCCATTGTTCTGTGCTTAATTCATCGCGGACCTGGCGTGCGTTGTCCCGTGCCATCACAATTGACGCCCGGATGGAAGCCTCATTATCGGCATCGAAAGTGAGGGTCTGGACTAATTGATAGTGGTCGCCTGTCCATGCAGATTCCGGGGTGTGGCCGAGTGCAGCAAGCACGCGGTTCCAGCGCTTTTCGACTGTGGTCCCGGACCGATCGAGCATCAGCGACATGTTTACATCGAGTAAACGTACCGTATGCTCTGCCCGCTCCAGGTAGCGGCTCATCCAGTACAAACTGTCAGCGACCCGTGAGAGCATGCTCGGCCTCGAAGCTAATCCAGTTAGTCATTCAATACCCAGGTATCTTTACTGCCGCCGCCCTGCGACGAATTTACAACGAGCGAACCCTTACGCAGGGCTACTCGGGTCAAGCCTCCCGGGACAATCTGTACCTTATCGCCAAAGAGAATATAGGGTCGCAGATCGACGTGCCGCGGTTCGATGCTCGCACTCGCGGGGCCGCCCATCAGGCAGGGAGCGCGAGAAAAGTCGAGGGTCGGCTGCGCGATGTAGTTACGCGGGTTTTCTTCAATCTTGCGTCGAAAGTCTTCACGCTGTTCGGCAGAGCTATGCGGACCAATCAGCATGCCATACCCGCCGGACTCACCGACTGCCTTGACGACCAGCTTGTCTAAGTTGGCGAGGACGTGCTGCCGTTGTACCGGGTCAGTGAGGAGAAACGTCTCGACATTATTCAGGATGGGTTCTTCGCCGAGATAGTAGCGGATGATCGCCGGCACATAGGCGTAGAGCGCCTTATCATCTGCCAGCCCGGTGCCGAAGGCATTTGCGAGGGTCACATTCCCGGCGCGATAGGCATTGAACAAGCCAGCCGCGCCCAGGATGGAGTCCGAGCGAAACGCGAGCGGATCGATAAAGTCGTCGTCCACGCGGCGGTAGATGACGTCGATGCGTTTCAAGCCGGCTGTTGTCCGCATATAGACGAAGTTGTCATGCGTGACCAGGTCGCGGCCTTCCACTAACTCGATTCCCATCTGGCGGGCGAGATAGGTATGTTCAAAGTAAGCCGAGTTATAAACGCCAGGGGTGAGCAGCACGATGGTCGGCTCGGGACGACCTTCCGGCGCCAGCGAGCGAAGGGTGCTCAGCAGCAATTGCGTGTAGTGGTCGATTGGCCGCACGCCGTAAGCACCGTAGAGCTGCGGGAAAATCCGTTTCATTACCCGGCGGCTGGTGAGCATATAACTCACGCCGCTGGGGACGCGCAGATTGTCTTCGAGAACGACGAAGCTGCCATCGTTCAGGCGGAGCAAATCAGTACCGGTCACTGCGATGTAGACGTTGCGCGGCACCTGCAGTCCGCGCATTTCACGCCGGAAATGGCGGCAGCTATAGACAATTTCGCGCGGCACCTTGCCATCGGCGAGGATTTTGCCTTCGTTATAAACGTCGCGCAGAAAATGATTGAGGGCCGTGATCCGCTGGGTCAGGCCTTTTTCTATATGCGCCCATTCTGCCGCTGTGACGATGCGCGGCAGCAGGTCATAGGGAAAAATTCGTTCTGTTCCCTCGTTGCGTCCGTAGACGGTAAACGTAATGCCCTGCGTCAGGAACGATAGATCGGCTGATTGTTTACGCCGTCGGAGTTCCTGTTCCGGCATGTTCTGGAAAGCATCCAGCAGCACCTGGTAGTGCGGGCGCACCTCGCCGGCAGCATCGAACATCTCGTCATAAGCATCGTCAAGAAAGTAATCCCGCAGCGCGGGATTACTGTTATGCAAGCTGACGCTGCCTGTGCTCACGCGGCTGTTTCCTCCATAATTTCGTCGGTGATGACAAAGAAATTACGCAGGTTTGCCGCGCCGAACGAAGTGGTCAGGGCAACATCGGCGGCATCGCGGCCCGTGGCCATCAGGACTCTGCCGATACGCCGCTGGTTGTGGCGCGCGTCGAAAGTCCACCATTTGTGGTCGAGATACACTTCAAACCAGGCACTGAAATCCATCGCACCGGACGCGGGGAAGCCAATGTCCCCCAGGTAGCCGGTCGCGTAGCGTGCCGGGATGTTCAGTGCGCGGCAAAATGTAATGGCCAGGTGCTGGAAGTCGCGGCACACGCCGACGCGTTCAGTGTAGACATCGAGCGCGGTGCGCGTAGCGCGGGCATACTGGTAGCCGAAGCGGACGCGCGACCACACCCAGGCACACACGGCCTCCACGCGCGCCCAGCCTGGCGCGATGTGGCCAAAAAGTTCAAACGCGACAATGGAGAGCAGATCCACTTCGCAATAACGGCTGCTGAGCAGAAATTGCAGCACCTCATCGGGCAGCTCTTCAATCGGGTGTTCTTTGGCGTTCGGTTCGCGCGGGTCGAGCTCGCCAGAATCCTCAATCACGGCTTCGCCGATAAAGCGCAGCGTGCCCGCGGGCGCCGCTACGCGCGTGCAGATGTTTCCGAATGAATCGGTGTACTCATGCAGCGGCAAATCGGGCTCCACGCGCAGAGCGTCAACGGTCTGCAGGCGTCCAGCACGCGATGGATGCACGTGCAGCATGGCTACCATGGAGACTGGGTGAGGCAGCTCGAAAAGAATGTCGTATCCAAGTCGAATCAACATACAGATAGGCCTTTCCTGGCCTGTAATGTGCTCTTGAACCGGTCATGAAAGAGGCTTGCGAGCGTCTACGAGGCCAGTTCTTGGATGCATGATCTCGACGTGGAGAAGATTTTCAGACTTTAGCAGACTTTCCGCATTTCGGGCCAAAGCATTCGTGATGCGGGAGGGAAACGTTTCTTATTGCTCTTTCTCGACAAGCCCGCCGATGAAACCCATACGTCGGGCCGCGAAATGCATCCATCCATTTATCCTTATCAGGTAAGCCCAAAAGGCTGAGGGGACAAGCATGACGTATTGCGTTGCCATTATGACCCACGAAGGGCTCGTGATGGCCTCAGACTCTCGCACCAATGCCGGCTACGACCAGGTGAATGTCTGTCGCAAGATGCACACCTTTGTGATCCCGGGCGAACGCGCGTTCGTGATCCTCACCAGCGGCAGTCTGTCGCTTACGCAGTCAGTTGTGACGCTGCTGCGCGATGACTTCGATGGTGGCCGCGGACTGGCCGGCGCAGAAACCATGTATGCCGCTGCCCGCGTGGTCGGCGACGCTGTCCGCCGCGTTTCCGACATGGACCGCGCCGCCCTCGAGCGCGACGACTACAGCTTCAATATCCACCTGCTCTTGGGCGGTCAGGTGAAGGGAGCGCCGCCTGATCTTTACCTCATCTACCCCCAGGGGAATCCGCTGAACGCCACAGAAGATTCACCGTACCTGCAGGTCGGCGAAGTCAAGTATGGCCGGCCCATTCTCGACCGCGGTATCGTGCATGGTTCTACGTCGCTGGAGACGGCGGCCAAATACGCGCTGCTCTCCTTCGACGCCGCCATGCGGTCCAACGTCACCGTCGGGCCGCCGATTGAATTACTCATTTACCGGAACGACGACCTGAACGGCGGCGCCTACAAGAGCTTCAAGGGTGAAGACCCGGAACTGATGATGATCCACAAACGCTGGGAACAATCCCTGCGCCGCGCTGTCGAGGAGCTTCCCGATATTCAGTTCTCTGAGAATCTGGCGCTCCCTCGCTAGGGTTGTGTCGCTGACTCCCAGGTCGCGGATTTTGGCATGGACGCCCGGACTACGGTTTTGAACACGGCATAAGAATGCAGGTACCTCCTCGCCGGTTCGCTGCGGTCGGACTGAAAGTTTATTCGGGAGGCACTCGCTCTGCTGCGCTTCCATCGGCATTGCGCATTTTCCAAACTGCCTGGCGCAGCATCCCCAGCAGTGCTTCCGTATCTTTGCTGTCCGCTTGCAGTCGGAGAACCAGCCGCCGCATTTCCGCCTGCATGTTTGCCCGCGGATGCCGCGCGAGATACCCGCTCAATTCGAGCATTTCCAGGGCAACAGCCGCCAGCATCTCCGTTTGAGCTGCCGTCGCGGGCTGACGGTCCATGGATGCACTGCGCAGCACCTGTGCCGGCGCGCCATCATCGCGGACCAGTTCATACAGGCAGAGTGCAACGGCCTGGCCCAGGTTCATCGAGGCGTGTTCCGGCCGCGCTGGAATATGCAGCAGCCAGTGGCAATGGCTCATGTCGTCATTTGACAAGCCGAATTTTTCGGAGCCGAAGAGCAGCGCCACGCGCTCGTGCGCCAGCGTCTGGTGCAGCTGTTTCGCTCCGGCTTCCAGCCGGTAAATGGGGTGCTGTGCATCGCGATGCCGGCTCCCTGCCGATGTCCCCACCACCAACCGGCAATCCACGACTGCGTCGGCGACGGTTGCAAATTCCCGCGCTTCCTGCATCAGGGTCGAAGCCCCCACGGCGGAGCGAGCATCGCGAAACGCTGCTTCATACGGGCGCACGACCCGCAAATCGGAAAACCCGAAATTGCTCATCGCCCGCGCCGCAGCGCCCATGTTCAGAGGATTTCTCGTCGCCACCAGGACAACGCACAGCCGTTCAGCTTCAGCAGAAGTCAGCACTGCTTCATTTTAGAACTGGTCTCATCTATGCCTGTTCTGTCCCACGGAAGACATGAGACCAGTTCCAGAATCACGGTGCAAATTGCAGCGTATACGCAATCGTCGGGTCGAAGGGATGCGCTGTCACCTTCAAGTCCGTCAGTTGCTTATAGAGCGTATTCCAGCGGTCCGCGGTGAAATGCCCGAGGTGGGAATCCGAAGTTCCAAGACCATCGACAAAGTGCTGGTCCTTCAGTGTCTGGACGCTGAACCGCATCTGGTCCGGACTCATGGCCGGGTTCAGCCGCGTAATCTCTGCGTCTACTGCTGTCGGGTCCTGTAGATAGTTCTTCCAGCCCTGCATCGACGCATTCACAAACTTCGCGACAATGTCGGGATGCTCCGCCAGGAATTGTTTTGATGTGTAGAAGACGCGATACGGCTCGTATCCTGATGTACTGATGAGCATCGTCCGCACCTCGGCACCGGCCTTCCGGGCGAAGTAGGGCTCTGACGTCACAAAGCATTGCTGGATGTAGTTAGGGTCCTGCAGAAAATTGGCTACGCTGTATGTTGCCGGAATCTGCCGGACGTTATGCAGGCTGTAGCGGCTGATCAGAAATTCGAACCAGATCGACGCCGGCCGCGCTGCCACGCTGTGGCCCTCCAGG
>Ga0116228_10001705_pt1 | contig 18431 bp, 11 predicted proteins | sample S1TSphfallax_2_FD_89694 | JGI IMG/M metagenome (GOLD analysis project Ga0116228, IMG submission 89694) | Host-associated microbial communities from peat moss isolated from Minnesota, USA - S1T2_Fc - Sphagnum fallax MG | ecosystem: Host-associated > Plants > Peat moss > Unclassified | place... | reverse complement strand
TGTGTTTTTCGTTTTTTGTTTTGTTTTTTGTCTCCCCTTGTTTGGTTCTTTCTGTGGCTTCCTGAGGAAGTGTTAGCCTTGCTGTTTTCTTCTTTATCGTGAGAATGGAGATTTCTCTATTCTCATGAAAGATATTTCTGGCAGGCATATTCAATATATTGGGACTTAAGTATACCTTGTAACCACATGTCTACTTTTCAACTGTCTGTATCTTTCTGGCATACCTTATAACTGTCTAAGAGACCACTTGGTTGAAGGAATTGTCTTTGCTGTGTGGGGATGAGGTTAGATTGCACCTCAAGCAATTTGCTCCAGATTTGGGTTAGCAGTCGGTGCAGCTATGGCACCAGTGGTCCGTGTACTCCTTGTTATATTCTTCCCAGTTGCCTTTCCAATCAGCAAGGTAAGGATTTTGCTCTGACTCTCGACCCAGAGTGACATATAGGAATTTGGAGAATCAGCAGGGGTTGCATGTAGACTGTTTTGGATGTTCTGCTTTTATGCAGTAGTGTGTGACTGTTATACCACCCTTTGCCTGTAGTTTCAAGCCAACAGTTTTGGTGATTTGGCATAAGATCCTGCTGATGACTCTCAATTTTTCTGTAGTGACAAGTTGGAGTGCCTGGTGAGTTATCTGTAATCCACTTGATGTTTGTTGAGGACAGTACTTTTTATGTATTCAGTTGATATTTGAAAATAAACTCTGTTTAGACACTCATTGGCAGAGAGGACTGATCAGCATTTTTCACACTTTTGCAGCTCTTGGATTTGATTCTTGGAAAAGGTCACGACCCTCTTTTCCGTCGGGCTGAGCTAAAGACTTTAGTGGACATGCATGGGAATGCGGTGCGAATGCCCTCATGCTCCCTTCAGTTCTTCATGTCATTGTGCATTCTGGAATTGCAGTGCTTGGGTGAACACTTGAATAGGCCACTCATTTTAAAAGAGAGGCCATTTTGTCTTTTGGTGGGCAAAAAATTGTTTTCTTTTCTTTGTGCTGCTTGGAAATTTTACAAAGACTCCATCAAAACTCCTACTTTTATAAGCACTGCTAATTCAATTTCTCTCACAGAGTTTCACAATTTTTTTACAAAGCTGTTTATCCTGTGATCAATAACATAAGTTACCAAGTAATGTAAAGCAAATGTTCCATCACAAAGTAGCAGATTCTGAAAGCCTCCTCAGGAACCCTTGATGCTGTCAAATTCTTGAATCCCTCAATTTTGATTTAAAGAAAGTCAGATTCACCTACCAATTAAAGCTAGCATGAAAGTTCTAGCAACAAGCAACGTTGAAGTGTTAACCCTTGTAGCTTCAAACTTGTTCAGGTTTAAAGGACATCACTCAACTTTAGGTTTGTTTAGGTAGAGGGCAAGGGGAAGCTAAGCTAAATTGATGCATATTCTCAGCCTAAATATGCAGGTGTCAACATGATTCCCTTGAAGATTGGCTGTCAAACATCAAAGAGTAGGGAGCCACAATTCTAAGTATGGAGCTTTTGAAGGAGGTCCACTCTGTTCTAAAGTCATTTCTTACAGTTTTTGTTTTCTCTCTTCCTCTTTCTTTGTCTTTTTCAATTTTCTCCTTTCTTCTTTTGGTCCCTTCTCTTGTTGGTTTCTTTTTGGCCTTTCATTGCTGTTATATGCGTGTGCTAGCCATCATCACAGCTTAGACTTCTATCTTTATTTTAGGGTTTGACAAAACTCAGTTTGTAGACTGATGTATGATATTGGCCTATACCTTCTGTTGGGAACTAACAAATTTGCTGGGGTGGTTATAGTAGTTGGTCACTACCATACATGTTTCTCTTGAGGGAAGATGTGAGAGACCATTGCTAGTGTTCACTCTCAGTTTTTGTTCTTTTCTGTACTTTTGAGTTGGCTGTTTCTCTTCTCTTCCTCCTATTGCTGTTATGGTCTTTTTTGTTTGGTCTGTAATTTTTTTACCCATCTCACAATTTTTACTCAGGTTGGCTCAGAGAGTAATTATACAAAGGGTTCTTGATAGTGGGTAAATAATCTTTGACGTCAGACATCAGAAGTTCAAGTGTTTAGTATATGAAGGCGTATATTTTGACAGCAGGGTAGGAATTACACTCATTTTGGAAATTGTGTATGATGATCTGCTGTATCATAATGCAGATCTTGAATTGAGTTTATTGCATCTAGGAAGGTAATGTTAAGTGCAAGACAAGGCAATCAGTACATCAATTGATCAGTTTAATTGCAGGCTGGAAAAGGTGGAGAATTGACGAATGATGAGACTACAATTATTGCTGGAGCTTTGGAGTTGACGGAGAAGACAGCTTCGCAAGCAATGACTCCTATTAAAGATGTATTTGCACTGGATGTGAATGCAAAACTAGACCTGTATGTAATCTTTCATGGCATGCCTCAAATTAATTTCTCAGAAACACATGCAGACTTTTTGTCATGTGACACATTGCCCATTGTATGCCCACAGTTGCTAATGTTGCACACTATGTCCTTGGCATGTTCAGTTGTGGGTGAGGTCTTTGCCATTTAATTTCCAGGCCCTATTATGTTTACTGGCGTGAAACTGGCTGGCAGTGGTTTACATTAAATAACCACTTGTTCCAATCCAAAGTAAATCCATTGCATCCTCCATCTGGTAGTAAGGTTTGTTGAAGTAGGTCACAAGACTGGTCGACTTGGGTATGGAAACTAGCTTCTCAGGTGGTGGGTATGCAGTTTCATTGTATTTCCTAGGCCATCAGGTTAGTAGAAAGTTGAGGATAAAACTACCATGCCACCAGGTGGGAAATGGGGCATGTCTTTCAATGCAGCCAAGAGAAGTCTCTTGCAGATAATCTTTACCTATGATGGAAACAGACACCTAGAAGAAGCTAATACACCAGCATGTTTGGCTCAATAATGTGTCCATACAGCACTTGGCTATAGTGTGATGACTCAAGTCCTAGTCCTCCCTGGTCCTGCAGGGAAGGTTGTCTTTCTTTTCAACAAGAAGAAATTCATGAGGCATTCTTCAACATAAATTAAATGCAGGTTTCAAGTGCTTTTTGTACGAACTTGCTCTCTAATCCCAGCTTTTGGTATATTGCAGTGCAATGATGCAGATGATAATGGAAAAGGGCCACAGTCGGATTCCAGTGTATGCAGGAAGTGTGACTAATATAGTTGGTCTTATTCTGGTAGGGTATTATCCTTTTCCATCTGCAATGAAAAATTCTTAGTTGATTTGGGACCAGTTATGCCTTGGCAAGGATACATGTGTTAAAAATGTACGTCATAACGTTACTAGATGTGTACAGCAATTAAGATGTACAACGTAGGTGGCCACCATCCAACTCCTTGATAAAGAAGTAGAAGGAAGGTGCTTTGTTGCTCGTCCTTATGGGCTGTTAGCAATGTAGATCTGTATCAATCTAAGGGCCATCTGAGCTTCTGCCCTGCAAAGTTTGGGATATTTTGAGCTTGAAATGCAGGTATTTGCAGATGTTTCGTTTTGACTGGAAAAAGACTTTCTTCTGGTGCACTTTCAGGTCAAGAATTTGCTGACTTTTCATCCTCAAGATGAGACGCCTGTAAGAAACTGCACAATTCGAAAGATTCCCAGGTAGCATCTCTAACCAATTTTTTGCATCTTCTATAAGAGTCAATTGGACTCTAGTAAGAACAATTCCTTGAGAGTTTTGAGTACATTGGATGAGGAATTGGAAACAGACACTATCCCTATTGCCAGTTCCATGTAGGTCCTAGGCCCTGTCAGGTTTTGGACATCTTTTGGGACCACCAAAGAAACAGTGTAGTGCACAGGCTTCTCCACATGACTGCTCTTTCCTGGGTGGAATGATTGGTACTAGGAGTTAACATATTGGATTCAACTTTGTAAGCTTTGCAAACAATGAGTTGTCTACAGTATACAACTTTGAGAGTTAGTTATCTCAGACCCTGAATTAGAAACTTCACAAATCTCCTAGAACTTGTTTACTCAATGTGGAAGTGAAATCCATGGATTGAGAGTCTGAGAGCTCTGTCTGGCACAGTGAATTATTTATCAAGTAGGGCATAATTTGCAATGATATATCTGTCAAACCATAGATTTGGATTTGAGACTAGCAGTATCTAACCTGCTCATTTCAAATCACCTGTTACAGTGGAAAGAATCTGAGGAGTTTGGGACTGTGAATGATTTTGGGTGGGAATGAAGTGCTTGCAGAATTCCCAAATGGGGCTGTTCTGTGAAGTACATGTCATGATTTAGCATAAAAATGTTCCCTTTATGGATGATTCATCTGGAATGCTTACCAAATGTGATGTGGTTGATGCTGAGAAGCATCAACCTTACCCATGGCACACTGGTGTTAATAAAATTCCAGCTCTAGATGTGTGCATCCATTTATAAGTTTTTGTGTGAATTGATCAGGGTTCCTGAGGGGGCACCTCTGTATGACATCCTGAATGATTTTCAGAAAGGACACAGTCATATGGCTGTTGTTGTGAAATACAACAAAGAGAAGGCTGATTCTTTAAAACAAAATTGGGAGCAGTCAAAGCTGGATCGAAGACTTGGCAGCCAAAAACACCCACCAAGGAACTTTGATTCCAACTCTTCTAAGGGTATCTGGTCATACCTATGAGCCACATTCTGTTATTTGTGGTGAAAACAAGTCACAGACTTTTGGATCTGTTGTTGAAAAGATTTTCCAAATTATCTTTTGGTTTCAGCTGGGCAAAGTAGTTGTATGTCTGACTTTTGATGGCTCATGCTTCTCTGTAATGCTTGTGGAAAAGGTACAGTGCAAAGGATACAGGTAGAAAATCAAGGAGTAATCAGTGATCATGGTGGTCTTTTGCCTAAAGATGTTACGTCAGCAAATTCTGCCACTCCCTTCAGCACAGATCCAGTCATTAAGTCAGACGAAGGCAGTGCAGCTGGCCATTTTCTCAGCCAGCGCACCAAAAAGTGGGAGCAAACTGGAACTAGGAATGTGTTGGAGATAGGAGATGAAACACTGACAAGCTTTCCAAATGATGAGGAAGTGATTGGAATTATAACTATGGAGGATCTCATTGAGGAGCTCTTGCAGGTTAGTGAATCCTGCCTGCTAAACTGGATTCAAGATAGTGAAACTTGCTGAGATCTCATGACTATTCATTCTTGTGCACATAGGACAACTTGGTGTTGTTTAACTGCAAATGCTCTCATGTCTAATTTGTATCATTACTGCTGGTGAATTCAGCATTCTGGTATCTATGCTTATTCCGTGATCTGAAGTTGGGTGATTTGTTGCAGGAGGAAATCCTGGATGAAACGGATGAGTATGTTGACATTCACAACAAGTAAGATTTGTCACCAGAAAATTCTTGAAGTTATTTCTAGCCTGTTTGATTCTTTGGGTGACTTATCTCCAAGAGAAGTGTTGTAGGGAATTTTTTGTGGACTGAAGGTGAAACTGCATCCTATGAGATGAAAAAGGTACAAGTGCAAACTGGTTAGCTTTTCTTTTGTATTTTCCAGTAGGTATTTCATGCTATGTATTCTGACAATCTTGCAGGATTAGGGTGAATCCGGTGGGAAAGCCATTACTGGCTGTATCACAACCAATGCCAACAGGTATGCACATGCATATACCAGGGCCATTGTGCACTCTTGTGCACATCATCTTATAGTGTCAACCAAATATACTCAACCACTGTTGTCACTGAATCCTTCCCCTTTTTTGAACTTGAGTTATCCCTTGAACCTATAAGCTGGTAATATATATATGATTGATTGATTGATGGTAGTGCCCTGGTTATGGAAATCTGTGAGGTTTGATGTTGTGTTTTCTTGTGGTACAGTGCAGGGTATAGGCAGTGAACTGAAGAGCTTTCAGATAACAACAGACAGCTAACATTCAAAACTAAGAGGAACCAGTATGTGCTGAACCATACCAGTATGTGATTCAACCATACCAGTGTTACACTGGCTTTATTTCCTTCTCCAAGGAAAGCTGCAATCCTCTCTCTAAGCCCTTGCCATGAAAGCAAATGAGAGAGGCCCTCCAGGTTTGAAACCAAGACTTCAACCTTACCACTGGGCCTTCACCTGATGGGTTCAATTTTACAGGCATTTTGTTTTTCATAATCCCATTGCAAAAATCTGACTTTTTGCAGTTACTAAACTGCTAGTCCTCAAGCTTCTTGAGTCCTGCTGGGTTATGTAAGTATCCTAAGTTGGTGCAAGTGGGGAGGAATCCATAGTTAAGTATTTTGATGCGCAGCCTTTGAAGTTGCACTGTGTAGCAACACATTGCAAGCTTGGAACAGTCAAACCATGAATATATCCCTATACATATCTTGTTACAGTTTCATGGTTTTCTTTCTCCTTTTTTAAACCTGTCAATTGTTCTCTTCAGCTAAAGATATAAAGAGGCGGGTGTTAAACTATTCATATCTGTCCCTTATAAATAATGTGTATCTAGATCTAACTGATCTAATTCAATAATTATAATATTCCCACTAAGTTGACTAGCTAGATATTGTATTTTTCCTCTATATATTCCTCAAGCTTTTCCTTAGCTCCTGTTGCTATTTGGCACCAAGGATGTTTGTCCTTTGGCAGTCGTTGTGGTGTGAGGATATTTGCTAGATCTCTTCAGTCCAACAGTGCCATAACACCACTTCTTTAGATGCTTAACTTCTCACTCATTTTCCCAAATGAAGGGTGGCATGTGTTTGGTGTACACATGACATTGGGATTAATAGTAAGGGGAATTGCATTTTGTTTATCACATTTAGTAATTGTAGATTGTTCAAGTGTGTTTCTCTCAAATTTGCAAGTAGTGTTCAAAGCCAAGTTGGACTCTTTCCTTGTATGTGTTGACACCATGTCCATAGCTTTTGTGTGCATGAGAAAGCAATGGTGTTTTGCCTCTTGTTGCTCCAACTTATTGCTCATCTTGGCAACTTCTAAAATTATCCATTATTTGATCTTAATTCGGTTGCATCTCCTACACAATTAGAATATGTTAAGAGTCTAACAAGCTTTGTATGACTTTCTTTAAATGGACTACCCTGATCACTTGTGCTAATGTTCTTTGTACATATCTCATGATACATTTTAGAGTTGTTGAATGTTGTTCATTGGGTCTTGAAAGGTGTTAAGAGTATATTGATATATTAGTCCTCCCTTTTCTAAAGGGATGTGTCCAGTATATTATTTTAGTTTATCTACCAATTATACTAACTATACTAACTATTATATGTAATAATAGCTAAATAAGAATATTAATTATTGTAAGAATATCAGTAATAATATTCATATTTAATTTTATAATCTTAATTATTTAATTTTTAAGTTTTTTTAAAAATATTATTGGTTTTATTATTTGAAATATTATTTCATTTGTTACAAACATTATTAAATATAATAATTATTACTTGATAATAATAAAATAATACTTTTAGTAGGTATAATAAACATTCGATACATTATAATATGGCCTTAATATATTTCATGTATATTTTAAATGAAATTTTAATATACTCAAAATGTATATACCTTTATGTATGATTGATATATTTATATATTTTACATACAAGTTACAAATGATTTATATACACCCATTATACATACCCCCATTATACACTTATTCATTTTAATATGCCTTAATATCATTATGATATTTTTTTATAGAACCTAGTATATTCATAGTGTAATATATTCATTTTGGTCACATTTGTAATTAATGAGACATACATGGTGTTTCTTGGACGAAAACCAAACAAAAAGTTGTCCTCTTGGAAGGATGAAAAAGAAATCGTGAACTCATTGCGATGTAATCACAAACATAATAAATAATTGCAAAAATGATTAAAAACTAGTTGTAAATAACATTTAATTGCATGTAGTCATAAATAAAATGATCTCAAAACCTCATATTTCTTCGAATGTAAAGGCACCACCCTTCAATCTTTCCAACACAAGTTACGACCATTGTATTTTTAATTTATTTCATGCTTAATTAGCATCATTACAAAATTCCTTGTTTGTCAAATCCATAAATTTTTGTCACATGTATCTTTTTTCCCCCCTTGATAATAGGTTGACAAATTTGTGTTAATAAGTAATGTACAACGATATTGATAATAATACGTGTTTTTTATTGACTAACTGTAATGATTTGCAAAGTGTTGAATCATTAACATTTTTTCCTTTTTAGTACTTTAATGCATGCATTTTATCATATTTATAGGTGGGGATGAATAATAACTTCATGTTCAATGTGTGAAATACGTAATGATGTTTAAATACATGGTGTTAATAAATTTGTATCAACATCTTATATTAAAAAGAGAAAAAATACAAATAATTTTTTTATTGTTTACATTATAATAAGTTCAAATTCAATTAGTTGAATAAGCATCACAACATATTGCAAGTTGATCACATGTGTTATTGGAACTCAAATTGATTTTGCAACTAATGAAGAAAACAAATAAGTAAATGACCTACAATGATTACAATGACCTAGAATGAAATAGAGAAAATTACACTTGCAAATTTTTTTGATTGAAAAATGCATAATTTACACACTGTTGTATTATAGGAAAAACAAATGGTTTACAAAAGGTAACAATAACAAGTTTTAGTTCAAATTAATAAGAACAAAATTGAACTTGACTTTTGAAATCAAAACCAAGTTTAAGTTTTGGATTCAAATTTCCATTTTATTTATTTTTGAAACCATACCCAAAATCAAGCCCCAATTTTAATTAAATGTGGAATCAAAACTAAAAGTGAAAAAATTTTAAGTGATGATTAGTCGAAGGTTACTTAGTGACATTGTCAGGATTCATAACCATTCTCCCACTTTTAACAAGTCATTTAACCAAGACTAGAAATAGAATTTTCATTGCATGCTTCAAATAATGTTATGTTTTAAACATGTTTTCAATTGTGATGCAATCAATTATGATGGATATTTTACTACCATATCCTTTTGTGTGTAACAAAATAATTACTAACAATGGCAATAAACAAAAATGAAAGCAAAAAAGTCAACAAATCATGGAATTTTTTTCAAGCTTTATATTTTTGCAATGAAATGAACGTAGAAAAATACATTAATTGGCTACAAATCCTTCAATCATAACTTCTTTTAGGTTTTGTATCAAATTTCTTCAAATGTGTCCATTATCAACCAAAAAAGCAAAGTCTATGTCAAGACTAGATTGGTGAAGGTTGTGTGATCCATTCATTTCAAATATGGCACTATATCATTTGCAAAGGTATTTCAATTTAGAAAACTTCATTATGTATTAATTTGAATACAATATAACAATGTATCCATTCTTTGAAGGTGTGAGAGATTTTTAATTATCAGATTTGTGTGTAAAATTTGAAAGAAATATCTTTTCATGTTAAATTTATGTTAATAAACATTGTTAGTTTTGAGATTACGCACTAATTGAATCAAAGATTAAAATTATTGTCCTACATCAAAAATATATATTACATTTCACAACGTAGAATTTTATTTTTACAAAATTGAAAATAAATTTGGAATAGAAAAGGGTGGCATTTAAAATCAAGTGTTTAAAAAAATAAAAATAAAAAATTCAACAAGTTGAACTTTGTTACACTTACTCAAATTCTTTATAGGTTGAGTGTAGGCAAATTGATAGCTTCCTTGGCAAATGTGAAAAAAGATAATTAAAATTGAAAAGTTAAAAAAAGGATTAACAAATTCCCAAATAGTTGTAGCCATGGTTTAAAATCTACATGATAAATACCATCAAGTTCTTAAAATGAAAAGAATATTCAAAAGTTTGGAACTTGATCCCCATTTCAAAGAATTCAAATAACTTTGTTGCAAATATGAAAAAATAATAATTCCAATGATGCTTACATTTGGCCCAAATCTTATAAAAAAATTACAAAACTTGGTTGGTATCTCATAATTTTTAATAATTTTTTTTATTTCATTTGATTTAAGGAGCTCACATATCCTCCTTTTTTGCCTCCAAAATATTGGTGAAAGAATTTAAAGAAATAATATGATCAATCTGAACTATCTACAACAATCTCAATTAATTTACAATCAAACCAATTTTAGCTTTTATAACACTTCAATAAAAAAATTTAAAAATATGAGCAAAGACAAAAAAACAAATTGATTAGTAAAAATATTTGAAAAAGGATTTTTTTTTTAAATGCAAAAGAAAAAAACATGATGTGAAGAACCTAATAACAACATTCAAGTTTGTTAACCATACCTTTGTAAGTGTTAATATATAACTTCAATCAATGTTAAATAATTAACAATTAATGTTTTGTTGTTATTATTATTTTTGACCTTTGTAAATTTTAATTTTATAAATATTATTAAATAGTTAATAATTATTACATTACTTCCTACATAGTTAGGTATAATTACTTTTATTGCTAATTAATGCTCCATATTTGAATTAGTGTTAAGTAATTATTATAATTGCTGGTGAGAACCACCTAGCCTATATAAGGAGGTGAGTTTGAATCTTTTGTATTCTTGTTCATTTGTAATAATGCATGAGAATTTACATTGCTATCTTTTGAATTTGAATCTATACATTGTCTCTAGTTTGAAAATGCATGTATAGGAATAATGAAATTTTTGTATATATGTCTTTTAGAAGTGTGTGCTTTGTTTATGAACATTTGGTGACCATCTTTTGGGCTAGGATTCAAATTTTTGTTTATCTCCATGAGAGGAGGGGTGATCAAAATTAAAGAACTATAGGAAACCCTATACATTTGTAATTTTTTCACAATTTTTTGGACTTGAAGTTTTTCCATTTATATTTATTTTATAAAGAGGCAATTTTCTATGTAATTCTTGAAGTTTTGATCATGGGAACAAAGACTTCTAATCTAAAGATTGTACATCCAAGTTTTAACGGGGAAGTTTTGGTTAATTTTTAAAAATTGATGTAAGGATGGTGTTTTAGGATTAGAGAAACTATTGTTTAATATACATTTATTTTATTTTAAATGGATTTAGTATGTTTCGATTCTAGTTACAAGATTTTAAAAACTTGATGAGGAGTCCCTAGCTACCACATTACTATAGCAAATGTAACAAAAGCAACTTGCCAAAAAAAACAACAATAGGTGTACCTATTTCAAACCGATATTGAATTCCTAAACAACTACCAATGCCATTGTTGACAAGCATAAAAAAACATGGCTTAAAGGAATTGACACCTTTATCATTCCTACATTTTTCCTTGTTTATGTGCACTAAAGGAAAGGGCTATAATTATAGTAGCACAGTTAAAGGAGGCATATATCACTTGTGTCAAATCTCAAAATTGATAGAAAGCGATCCAAATCCATGGAAGACATGTTGGTCTACTAACTAAAGACAATTTTGCATTTCTTCTATGTTTGCAAATGTCTTTACAAGATGTTACATCTTAAAAACTACTTGTACAAGTACTTTCTAAACATTCCACATCATTGGTTTACAAGGTTTTGAAAATTTTATGCAATAATGACCATCTCTTGCAATGACACAATGTTGCGTCAATAGAAAGGATGACCATGTAATTAACAATATGTTTGTTACTATCCGAGCATACATTGATGTAAGTGTACTAATGCCAATTAAATTACCATAGGGGCATGGTTGTTGTAAGGCATTTATGGCATCATTGTCTTTCTCAAGAAACAAATATGTAAACAACACACACTAATGCACACAAAGTATCTACACCTTTCGAAATTGGTGTTGACAAACATGAACTTGAAGTTCCTTCTTATTCAATCTCGGAACACATTAAACCAAATTAGGATGAATACATAAGTAAAATGTAAAATCGATCATGTTCATAGATTGTATTTATCAACAGTTATGTGGATGTGCATGGTGAAAAGTTGGGTGAATTACGTGGTGGTTCCAAGGATGTGCACATTAACACACCAAAAAGTTCAAACAATGATTATGTGAATATGCAACATAATCAGGTATTGAATGTACCTAAATACTTGCTTGAAGCATAAAATTACCCGTGCAAATAGTTTCACCATGGCTAGATGTTCATATGGGTTCATAGTTTCAATGTAGCTTGGTAGGAATTGTAAACTACAAGTAAAAACTATTGTAGCAAATCCATCACAACAGATGTTTGTTGTAGTTAATGCATATCCATTCTCACCTATGTTACATGATCCTTATTGCAAATGGTACATACTTGTTAAGACACCAATGCATGATCCAACGCATGAGATAATGTTTTTTTAGTATGTACCTAAAATCCCAATTTCAAACCATATCGCAACCATAGTGACATGATAATTGACAACAAATCCACATGAGACTAGAGGAAATTCACAAGAAATCCATAGAAAAATCACAAGGATATATCATATCCATAGTCAAAAAAAAATTCTACATTCATTTGGATGGAATTGCAAAGCCTAGGATTAGTATCAAATGAATATTTATAGACTAACATACTATTAGTTTTCAATTTTTTTTTCCCCCCATGGACTTATGAAAACATAATCTTGATTAAGTAAAGGGTAATATTAATTATACTTTTTAAAATGTTAATATAAAACTTCTATAAATATTAAATAACTGATATATAATATATAATTATAATTTAAAATATGAACTTTTAAATTGTTAAGTCAAAATTTGTATAAATATTAACTAACTAGTTATTAATTAATATTTAGTTTTGTTTAGTTAGGTAATTATTTTAATTATTAATAAGAATTTTGTAGCATATATAAAGAAGTGAGTTTGAATTTTTTGTATACTTATTCATTTGTAATAACATGTAAGAAAGTTTGTCTTGTTATCTTTTGAATTTGAATCTATACATTGTGTTTAATTTGAACATGCATGCATAAAAATAATGAGATTTTTGTATACATGTCTTTTAGAAATGTATATTTAGTCTAAAGCAATGTGTCCCCCACACTTTCACATCATGCATCAAGCTAGCCCATTTGATGTCAAAACCTTCAAAAATAAATTTGTTCATAACAAAGTTGTGTAAAAAGGACAAAATGAAAGCCCTTCCTATTGTAATAGCCTACAACATGGAATTTTGGTGCAATGATTGGTATGTGTGATTCATCTATTACACCCACAACATAGGTATGTCATGAAGTGATTCAAATTCACTTGCAAATTCTTTTCACGATAGACATGAATTGTTTTATTTGTTGATTAGTTGACACTCCAACTCCATACAAGTTAACAATCATTTGCATATGATGTTTAGTTTGTAATCTACTTTCAATAGGAATTGCACCACACATGTTTGAATCATGGTTTTGTAATAGTAGTGCAAAACTAAATTCAAATGGTACTTAAACTCAATTGCATTTGTAATTTGAATTCTCGCTCATTGAATGGCCCCAAATGATTATGATAGAAAAATCCTTATCCACAAGCTTCATGGTCAACTTTTGCAAATTTTTTGGAGTCCTTGGATTGTAAGAATGTTATAAGAGACATGTTGAAAGTGTAACAAAACACTTGCTTCTCACATTATGGATTGTGAATTGATGTGACAAATAGAGATATTTGAATCAATAAAGCAATCACAAATTTCTGCACGTGAAGGTCAATTTTTTAAGTTTTGTAGTAGACCAAGGAGCAATGATCCACAAAAAATTCTTTCTTTGTCAAAGTTTGATTATTTGTCTTGTGGTAATGTTTGTTGATGTCTTCATAGAGACCCTAACATAACATACTTTTGGCACTTGGTCACTACTTATTGTGTGGTAGTCAAATTTGGCTTTTGATCTACTTGCTACCTTGTAGAGGCAAAACCTAGGTACTAACTCTAGTGAAGAACCTCCAAGTGATTGTGAATCATGTGGCATCACCCTTACACCAAAGCAAAGTTTCTTCCCTCAAGATGAAGCCAAAAACCAAATTGACAAGTGGGGGGGTGAGTGAATTACTCCAATCCATGCAAAACTATATCCCAAATCCTACACATATGCAAATTGTCTTCACTCGTAATGAAGTCGATAAATTTAACATGCAAGGTAAATGAATTGGAGTGAATTGCCTCCTAAACCTTGCAAGATGAATCACATGCAGGGCTGATGAGAAAAACTGGCAAACCTTATATAACACACATTGTGTATCCACACTGGTAAGATCCTTGCAGCCTTGGTTCCAGCTCATGGGGAAATGGGTATTGTTATATATGTCTGCTCCCTTTGAAATCCTTCTTGGGTTGCTTCTCTCAAATTCCAATGACCAACAAGTTGAAAGGCCAGTGTGTGAAGTTGATGTGGTTTTGTGGCAGCTTCTACAATGGCATAGGAGAATTGCAGCACAAGGGATGATAAATGGCCTCAGTCCTGCAGAGGTTAGTCTGTTTGTGCATGCTGTGTCATGGATAATGCATCACCTGCTGTGGAGACGGTGATTCAGCAGTTTGTAGTATTCGAGTCATCCATATGATCCATGTTACCAGGTCCTTGCTGAATGTGGACTTGAGATCTGTCACCATTCTGCTGTTTAGGGTTCAGGGTTTAGGGTCTGTGTTTGGGCCTCCTAAAATGTTGGTGTAGCCAACTGATCAAGAAAAGTATAACCTCAAAAGCTCAAATCTGCATTAACACCACTGAAAACCAGAGACAGAAACATGAATGCTCAGAGGTTACTCAAGCACAGAAGCAACAAACAGAATGCAGTTGTCAGTGGATGGCTAATCAAATTGTCTCATGTTTCTACAACTGCTGGCTTCTGATCTCCGTTCTTTTCACTGTACAACGTAATATACAGCTATGCTTTTGCTAGTATCCAAGGCTTGTGCCGTGGCACAAGAGACTCTTGCCATGTGGTGTTCATTGGCATCATGGTTGAGAGTTTGTGCTGTGAAAGCTTTGTGAACCCTAAACCCTTTGTTTTGCTGTTTTTACATGTGAGTCTTTTCTCTGGCAAGTCCCATAGGGTGCAAGCCAGCTCACATTGTGAAAAAAGTAGATGGAGTCTCAGGGATAGCATGCAGGAGTTCCTTGAAATGGTCAATCTTTCTGAAGAAAAGTACTTGAGCTGAGAGGATTCTTGTGTGTGCACTTTTGCAGCCACAAACTTTCCATCAGTTAAGGGCTGAGCTGGCAGCCATCTGGAGCCCACACAAGGACTGGAGGCACTTGTGGAGAATCACCAAGTGGGCCAAGTGACATGCTCTTTGGTATGGGGAGCAGCTGGAGCAAGAGCTGGAGTGAAAACATGGCCCAGAAGATGATGAAGGGCAAGGCGAACACACATTGCAAGGTGAACATCATGCTTTTTTCCATTCTCCAAATGTGTATTGTATGTGGAAGTGAACACTTTTTCTTGTCTGCCACATTTTCCTATCACATATCCCATGTCAATTACAGAGATGTTTTTCACACCTGATGTTCTGAAATCATATGATGCAGCACCAGGCCAGCATACTTTCATCTGCTTTTCTTGCTCACTTTCAAATTGGGTATCTTGTGGGTAATTTGTTTATGACTTTCATTGCATAACAGAGTCTGTTCTTGCTCTTGGTCATGTATTAAGAAGCCTAGAGGGTGCAGATGTGAAGGAAAGGGCTAGGAGTGGATCAAGTGTTATGATACATGGGCATTGTGTTTGGTGGTGGGAGATGGTGGGGGTAAGTAAGCTGCATGTGGTTGCTACAATCTTCTGAGAATTGTTGACAGGTACTGATCAAACCTGTTTGGTATTGTGCCCAATTACATGCAAAGTGGTTTTCAGGTGTCTCCTTTTGTATTCCTTCTACTGGCTGCTATTTCTTTGTTGCAGAAACCTTCCCAAATCATAATTCAGCAACTGTGGAATGCAACTAAAGGAAGAACCATATCACTACTTTGTAAGTCTGACTTGCATAACTGATTGAAATTTTTGGTATCACTTGCAGTCACTCCATACAGCTGTAAGGCGTCCTGATGGTGGACCTCTTGAAGTACACATTCGAACACAAGTCTGATCCTTTCCCTGTCAGCTTTGGTTATGATATAGCAGTACATGCACATTGGAAAGAAAACTGTAGCTGCTTGTCACTTGGGTAATGAAAGAAAACACTCAAAAACTTATACCCATCTCTACAAGAAGGTACAATGTTGCTGCAGATTGCACACTTCATGCCAAACACATTGCTGGATAGTATTATGTATCTGTGGATTTCATTTCATCAGTGGATAAAATAAGAGGATGTTGTCTCCTGGTGAATTTTTTGTTGTCCAGGTTTCCAGACCCATAGTGGTTTGCTCCTGGACATGGGGACTGGAACACTTGCTTGGAGAAGTAAGTGCACCATTGTGCAGGGATGGATTGTAACACAAGGTCTGTATCTTTGGTTCACTACACAGTAATCTGCATGTGGGTAGCTCAACAGTTATTGTTTATATGGTTTCCTAGGATCACCTGAATTCAGCAGCATTAACTGAAGTCCTCAGTGTCTGCTGGCCATCATGTGCATGCTGGCAGGCAGCAATGCAGCAGACATTGCCTGTTGCATGGGCATGGATGGGCAGATCGTGTTCATCAATTGCTAAGTTGCATTTCCACTCTGGGATGGGGATCTTGTGGAAACACAGTTACAATGAGCCCTGTCAGTTGGACCAACCATATAGAGAGAGAAAGAACCCACTCCCTGATTTATTCTTTGGTCTGTGGAAATGAAAGAAATGTACAAAAGAGAAAGAGCATTATCTTTATCAACAGCTTGACATGGATTCCTTTGTTACCAATACATGGTTGGTCATAAGCCAAAAAAATAGGAAGCTGTCCATTCATTATTCCGCCTCTTCTGAGTGTTTCCATTACACATTAGAGGCTTCCCCCCTATACTCTCTCAATAACCACCCCAGTTCCAGTACCCATAGCTGCAATTCCAAATCACATGCCAAGTACGGAGAAGAAACCTTCCAATCTAAACAAGCCCATAGAATTGTACATCAACACTTTCTCCCAACAAATGGAGTCCCCATCTTCTATTCATTTGAACTGTCTCTATATTCATTGTGTGCAAAATGTTGACCTTTGGAACTCTTATTTTGCTCTGAGAAGCATCCTTGCTGAACTTAACTATGTACGCTGTGATGGGAGATGCAAGACAGACATTGAAACTCATTGGGTCTACAATCCTTCGCCCGATATTCTCTGTGGTGTGGAGATGCAATGCGACTTTGTAATCTGATATCTGTAATCCTTTGGACATTGGGAGGATCTGGTGGGTTTGCTAGATCTTATGATGTTTTCGGTGCCAGAGTCATATGCAATTGAAAAGAGCAGTTGAACCCTGAGGAACTCAGGGTGCAGGGTGGAATCTCTCCTGAGTGACAAGTATGTTGACCCTATGAAACTGAGGGGGAAGGGCAGAAGCTCTCCTGAGTGACAATTCTGTTGACCCTATGAAACTGAGGGGGAAGGGCACAAGCTCTCCTGAGTGACAATTCTGTTGACCCTATGAAACTGAGGGGGGAAGGGCACAAGCTCTCCTGAGTGACAATTCTGTTGACCCTAAGAAACTGAGGGGGGAAGGGCAGTGAGTAACAATTCTGTTGACCCCAAGAAACCGAGGGTGAATGGCACAGAATCTCTCTTTGGGTGACCATTATGTTGACCCTATGAAGCTGAGGGGAAAGCACAGAATCTCTCCTGAGTGACAACAATGCTGACCCTATGAAACTGAGGGTGAAGGGCATGGTCTCTCTCTCTCATATGAGTGACAATCATGTTCACCCTAAGAAACCGAGGGTGAATGGCATTTTCATAAAAGAACTGGCAAAGAAAGGAACGGGCAGGTTATGGTAAAGGTTCTTTGACCCGGTTCTGTGATTTCTCAGAACCCCAATGAAGGGTCCAAACATGTTATATGGGTCAGAATTTGGGTTCTTTGTTTTCTTTTTTTCGAACTACGCGTCAAAGGTCCATATACCCTGACACTTACCCGCCGGTTCTTTTCTTGCAAAAGGAGAGAATCGCCCAACACTGGTTGAATGTTGAAATCCAACATAACTGAATGGAAGCTGATTAGTTAGTTAATTAATTTAATTAATTAATTCAATTTGTTTCAGAACCCTTGATTGCCTTTTTTATAGGATTTAAAATGATTTAACAATAAATGAGATCACTCCTTCTTCTTCTTGTTCTTCTTCTTGTTCTTCTTTTCCTGGCTATATATTAGCCAAAAAAAGCTATATTAAAAAAAATTAAAAGTGGTAAAATCATGTATGTTTTTTTTTTTTTTTTTTCGAGATTTTTAATAGCCAAACTTTGACTAAGATTTAAGAAAAAAAATTGCCAGATTTTCTATTCATGGTTCGCATAGATAGCCAGAAATAGAGAAGGATATTTAAACACTTTTTTTGCAGTTTTCATATTTTATCTTGTAGCCAACTAAATCTTCAAGTGGATCATCACCACTTTGGCTACAACACAAAATTATTAT
>Ga0116228_10001704_pt1 | contig 18432 bp, 21 predicted proteins | sample S1TSphfallax_2_FD_89694 | JGI IMG/M metagenome (GOLD analysis project Ga0116228, IMG submission 89694) | Host-associated microbial communities from peat moss isolated from Minnesota, USA - S1T2_Fc - Sphagnum fallax MG | ecosystem: Host-associated > Plants > Peat moss > Unclassified | place... | reverse complement strand
TCCCACTCCGGTTGTTTAACCCGTCAAGCACCCCTGCCCGGTCCTTCACATTTCCCACTTCGGTTGTTTAACCCGTCAAGCACCCCCGCCCGGTCCTTCACATTTCCCCCCCCGGTTGTTTAACCCGTTGATCCCCCCCCCCCCTGGCCGGTCCTTCACATTTCCCACTCCAGTTCTTTAACCTTTCGATTTCGATTCTTGAGAACCCAACAGGAACAAAAGAACCGTCGGTTCCTTTCATTTCAACAACCTTGCCGAGCTGATGGTTTTCGTGGAAGAACTGCCACTTTGTTGGCCGATTCTTTGACTTTGTCATTATTTTGAGGCCCATAACTATGTACCAAGACTACCTTTTTTTTAGCTACTGTCCATGGCCACTGTCCGTCCGGCTTCAGAGGAAGCTTCATCCATGGATGGATGACGGGACGGATTTAGGGGTTGCTTCACCCCGCCGGCCCAAAAGTTTTCATATATAAGAAGATACCCTTTCAACCTCGCACAAAATTCAATGCAATCTCCAAATGACAAGTTACTTACATGGAGAAATGCATGCAACATTTTGAGAGAATACATAAATTTTATGTACAAGTGCAATAAGAAATTTTATTTTTGAGAAAAATAAAATATTAATTTATTTTCTTTCAATTCACAATTCATGTTATTTGCGACTATGATCACATCACATGTGACTTGATTTTTGTGATTAATGAATTTTAATCATGTTATATATCAATATTTGTTCAGTTTCATTTTATTTTTTTAATTTATTAAAAACTTGGGAAAATTGGCCGAGAGTGAACCGCCACTACTAGAAAAATTCATCCATTGGAAACATGTTACGGACTAGGTACATTTAACAACGAGTGTGAGGGTTTGGTGCTTATTTGTTATGGGAGAAATCCATCCATCCATCCATCCATCCCATGGATGCCGTCGTCTCACATATTATTATTCTCTGTAACCAATGTCCTCTCATTGGGTACCCGGGCCATAACCGATCATTGTAGTAATGACAATCAAGATGCGCTCATTTTTTTCATCCATGAATCAAATGACTATGACAATTTTTTCATCCATGAACAAAATGATTATGACATTTTTTCATCCATGAGCAAAATGACTCTATGACAAAAAAAATTTTATCCATGAACAAAATGACTATGACAATTTTTTTCATCCAAGAAACAATGGGCTATGAAATCACATTATTGTTGGGTGAATGAGAGCGGATGTGTGTGTGTGTGGATGAATTCATCCACCACACCCGACATCATCACATTGTTGGGCCAAGAACAAGAGCTGACAATGATGTGGATGAATTTCAATTAAGTTGACGTGTCCATCATCCCCATCCATCCATCCATTCATCATGTTGCATAGGTTGTTGTTTAGGGTTTAGAACATTGTAAATATGTAATTAAAAACATGGTTTAGGGTTTCAGGGTTTTAGGGTTTTAGGGTTTTAGAGCTCTCAAACCTAATTTCAAAATTTAAGAAAATGTATTTAAATAATATTTGCATGTGCTTTTTCATGGCCATGCATGTAGGGTAGTTACGGGTTTAGTGTTAGGGTTTGTCCCTAGGGTTTTGAAGTTGTTGCTGTGAGAAGCTTTTGGGGAGAGGAGGAGGAGGAGGAGGAGAAGAATTTGGCGATGGTGCTGTGCATTCAGCAAGATGCGCTTGCGAAGTTTGTTATTTTGGAAATCAGAGAGCATTAGAAGAAGAAAGGGTGTAGAGAGAGGGGACGACGAACTTGCTTGAACAGCCAGCAGGCGGGCGAAGAAGAACAACAACAACAGTTTTCGTTGCAAGATGAGGGGATCCGAAGTGTGGAGTTGGGGCGCAGGAACTCACGGGCAGCTGGCTTCTGGCTCCGACTGCGATGCCTTCACGCCACACCTTGTATGTGCACTCAGTGGGAAAGACGTGGTCCAGATCGCCTGTGGTGGAGCTCATGCTGTTGCCGTTCTAGGTAAATGGGTCGTTCCTCGTTCATGTTTTTGCTGTTGTGCTCTCTCTCTCTCTCTCTCTCTCTCTCTCTCTCTCTCTCTCTCTCTGTCTGTGTTGAAGGTTTTCCTTCCTCAGGGGGTTGCCGATTCTGGTGGATTGTTTGTTCACTGGTTTCTGGAGAGCTTGATGGTGCATATTTTCCATGTCTGAATTCACTCTGCATGGTCCTTGCATCATGACCAGGGCGTCAAGAGACTGTGCGCTGACTGCTTTGTCACATTCTCAGGGGTTCAGAATTAGGGTTTGGAATGGTCCTTCTTGCATCATGCGCAAGGCATCAAGAGACTGTGCACTGCACTGGTTTGTCGCACTCTCAGGGGTTCAGAATGGTCCTTCTTGCATCATGTGTGGGGTATTAAGAGACTGTGCGCTGACCACTTTGTTGCATTCTCAGGGGTTCAGAATTAGGGTTTGGAACTTTGTGCATATAGATGCAAAGCTTCCAGGCAGTGCATGTCCCTTGCATGCCACTTTAATTTGTTTCAGTAGAACAAGTTTTTGTTGAACCTAGGATTAGGTTGAAGAAATTTGGGGCTGGCTGTGGAAAAGGACTTTTTTTTTCCTCACTTTGGTTTGATGCTGTAGGGAATGGTGAAGCAATGACATGGGGACGTGGGCTTTCTGGTGCTCTTGGGCATGGAAATGAATCCAGCTGGAACTTGCCAAATCCAGTTAAATCCCTGCAGGGTATTAAGATCTCTAGTGCTGCTGCTGGTTGGAACCACACTGCCTTTGTTACAGGTCTGCTAGGCCCCATTCTCTCAAGACAATGTACATCATCTTGAATCATGGTGTTCGGTTGGATGGCATCATTGAGCCTCCTCCAGGTCTGATGATATCTTGGTTGTAGAGAGTGGAGGGCTTTACACATGCGGGGATGGGACATTTGGGCAGCTTGGACTAGGAGACACCCAAACACGATTCCTGCCATGCCTCGTTGAGCATCTCACATCCTTGTTTGTCACCATGGTTGCTTGTGGCATGCGCCACACTCTTGCACTTGTTCAAGGTAAAGAATGTCCACATTGCAAGTAGCTGTGGGAAACTGTGTTTGGCTCTTTCTTTAAGCCTGGCTAGCCTCTGTCTTCAGGTGTACAATTTGGAAATCTGTGTGACTGACTGGTGTTTGCATCAGGGCCATCAGAGGAAACAGCAGTATATGCATTTGGGTCTAACAGGCGAGGCCAGCTTGGAATCGAAATTCCTCAACAACCACAAACTAAAGGAACTAAGAATATTGCGTGCATCTCAAAACCTCAGAGTATTACAACCTTGAACTCAAAGAAACTTGTTGCCATATCTGCCAATGGTGACCACAGTGCTGCTCTTACAGGTTTGTGTTTTTCAGCCAGAGAAGTTTGTTCTACTTGTGGTTTTTACTTGCATGGTTAGGAACTGAGGTGCGAAAGGTCATGATTCATGTACTTGTTTCCTTTCTCCAGTGACAGGGCAATTGTATCTGTGGGGAAGAGGATTCTGCAACAACAGAGACATGTCTATCCCTTGTGCAGCAGCCTTGGGTGTTGAGATTTGTCAAGTCTCTCTTGGTTGGAGCCACGGTCTTGCTATTTCAGGTGCCTCTCTCTCTCTCTCTCTCTCTCTTGTCTCTGCAAATGTTTGCATAGCAGTATGTTTCTGGTATTCATGAAAGACAAAGTTCACTCTTGAACAGTGAGATGCATACGTGAAGTCGTTATGGTTTTTTGCTGTGTATGCTTTTATCAGCAATTAGGAGTTAGCTTGGTACCCTTATTGGATTCAAAACTCATTCTATTTGTCCCAAGGACAGCCTTCCAGTCCCAACTTTAATTCTCAAATTCAGAAAAAGGCTCTAATACGTGAGCAGTCAAACAAACAACATATGGTAGGTGCTCATCTTCTCCAACTAAGGAGCACACACATAGCAACATGTTTTTCTCAATTATCTAGAGCAGACATCTTGTGCGCCTCTGAATCTTCTACACTCTGCTGTAAATCATTTTATTCTGGGACTGATTCTAGTCTTTATTGAATCCAGCAAAGGACAGGCAGGTCTATGCATGGGGCAGCAATCAGTATGGACAACTAGGGGTAATAATGCAAGAGTCCAAACCAACAAGACTTGGAACACAAACACAACAAAACAACAAGGTACAGAGCACATCGCACATTGAAGTTGAGAATACGCAGGAAGTTTCTATGTCTTGCCTGGATACAGCAAGTGCAGGGTGCAAAATCTCTGAACAGTTGAGCCAGGAGGTATTTTCAGAACGATTCCTGTGTCTTCCAAAAGTTGGGAAGTTGGGGATGCGGGCACTTGTGGTGGCAGCTGGATCAGAGCACTCAGCCGCTGTCTTTGGTAAGTAAGAAGGCCACCGACCAACCTCTTGCTAGCCAACAAAACACCATTAGAAAACTAAACTTCAAAGCAATCAGGTTCAATGTTGAATGTTAACAGCAATTGGGTTCAATGCCTGAATTTGCAGAGGATGGGGAAGTGATGGTATGGGGATGGGCAGAACATGGCCAACTCGGTCTCAGCACCACAGAAAATCAAAATATTCCACAGCAAGTTGTGCTTGAGAGTAAAGGTGTACCTTCAGATCCTTGTAGCATGGTGGGTAGCCAGACTAATGATGGCATCAATATCCAAACCTTAATTCAATGTGGAAGTGGCTTCACTTTTCTGCTACAGATCCCTTGTAGTAGTGAGTACACCAATAGCAGCAACCAGGGTTGAAGAATTTATATATGCATTCTATGAGTTAGTGGCTCATCAAGTATAAAAATAACAGCAGTTTTGCCAACCACAAAACAAACCAAAAGTAATCAGCCTAACATGACCTCCCCACGATAGTGTTTGCAGAAGCTATGAGACTGAAAGCTATAAAAGCAAATTATGGATCCCCTTTCAACAGTATTAGATGTATCAAATTTAAAAGCCAAATAAACCAATTGAAAAAGAATGAATTTGCAATGCAAATTTACAGAGGAATATCTGCGATTACCTAGTGACACATTGTCAAGAGTTGATAGAGCATTGGGCTCAGAGAGAGTTGGGTCTCTGTTACACCCTTATGTACACCAACCTACTTAGTCACTTCTGCAAATGCCTATGCACTGCAACTAACCACTCCAAAGTGTTCATACAAGAGGAACATATTTTTGTCCTCATTGTCAATGTAACCTCATGCCTTGTGAGGAAATTGAAATACATACTAGCTGGGCACAGAATCTTTGAACTTGTGTAGTGCCTTCAGGGGAGTTTGAAATATATACTTAGCTGAACACAGAATCTCTGAACTTCAGGAGTGCACTGAGGGCATTGGCAAAGTCTGTGTCCGTGAGTGCAATCATGAAGCGGAAGTAATCAGGGATACCTGTCCACGAGCTGCTGCTGACCATGAGGCCAGTGACTTCGAGAATTGCATCACGGATGTTGTGGCTCTCCAGTTTCTTATCTCCAAATGCACCTCCCTTTACAATCCTACCTATGTAAGCTGATGGCTTTGCCACCATAGATGCTCCACCACAAGGCTCAATCACCTCCCATCCACAGAGGGTAAGCAACTGCGTTGCAAAAAGATACGAAAGAGGAATCAATTGCAATGACAATAGAACAATGAGACTTAACCACTAGATAGGCAGGGCAGTAATATAAAACCTCCACAAAAATCTTGAGGACAGTACACAAACGAAACACTAAAGAGTGTTGACTATGGCAACTCAATATGCAAAAAAATGCATCCAGTTACCTTAGACAATCTTTGTGCACGGAACTGAAGAAGCTGCTTCTGCTCCTCCAAGCCCTTGGCCAAGATCTCCTGGTCCATCATGCCCAAGAGTTTCTTGATGGTGTATTTGAGGGTGCCATGAGGCCGACTCACAGTGGGCACATCCTTGAAGATATCTACATAGACGGTGTCAGAAACTGCTGCAAATCCAAACTCAAGCCCACCTGTCATCAGCACACTGGAAAAGCCCCCAACAAATAGAATTGCGTATGAAGATGAGCACCCCCCAGGATGCTCTGAGATTGCTTGCTCTAAGTTCCATGTTGCTGAATTTGCTTCAGCATTGTATTCAAGACCCGAGTACGAAGTATCAAGAATCACCCTTGCACCATGTTTCTTACACACAGCAAGAATGGCCAGGATCTCATCATTGGTGTAAACTGCCCCAGTTGGACTCACGGTTGGGCCTGAGAGGTACAGCCATGGCTTTTTGATGCCTTGCAGGAACAAGTCAATTTGTTCTGCTGTTGCCTTGAAAGAATTGGCTGCATCTGTCGGCAACCTTTTCACTTTTGCTTCCAAAAACTTTGCAGCAGAAACATAGGTCCCATCAGATCCCATAGGAAAAACAAGCGTACCATTCTCTTCTACACAGGCAAGCACTAATGTGGTGAAAAGAGAGATCAGGGTATTGCTCAGAATGAGCTCTTCACTGTATGTTGATGGCAGCCCAAACCTGCTCTTGAGAAACTGGCTGATTTCAGGTTTCAGGTCCATCTCCGCCTCTGCAATGTTCTGCCGGGCAAAGCCTTCAAAGACACACATTTTGACTGCTGGAGGGACAGGGAGTGCATTCTCGTGAAAATCCATGCGAATTGTAGGGTGCTCTTTGTTGAGGTGAACATCCTCTACTTCACTGATTGCTGCAAGTGTGCTTGCAGAGAAATTGATAGTGTTTGTCTGCTTGTCTTCTACCTTGGGCAGCCTCTGTAGAAGACAGTGGAGCTGAAAGTTAACCCTTTGTCCTACTTACTAAGGAACAATGCAACAACAGCTGGAAAGTAAAGGGATGCTTTGTAACATAAACATTGGGACCTTATGTACACATATCTACTAAGTACATCTAAAGTGGTACTTACAAGATGCAAGTTCCCAACTTACAACAGGTTCACCAATAAACAAAACAAGGAATGAAACCTAAATGGAACCAAAATGAAGCAGACTGATAAAAAACTCAAACAAAGTGACAATTGAGGGAAGCTGGAGAACCCTTCATCTTATAGCAAGCTAGCTAAAACTAGCAGGGAAGTCAAAACCTGCTCAGTTGTGTGGCGTTCAGGAAGCTGGAAGCTAAGGAGCTCATGGAAAAGACAGCCATAGTAAAATTGACTAGAAATGCCAGTGCGGCCATAAGTGATGTCTCCAGTCTTTGCCAGCATGTTCAGCAGCGTTTCATTCTCAGACATGACAAATGCTACTTCAAGATCCGAGTAAACCTGGCAAGTAGAATCCAACCTCCCAACTGTCAGTAGGTTGAGCCCTAATGTTTTGCAGCACAAGTGATGAGTATCTACAAATTTGTCAACCCTTAGCACCCACTGTTTCAGCAGTTTAGGGTTCAAGGAAAGAGCCATTTCTCTATCATACTTAGAACAATTTCTACCACTAAGCTAAATGAGCAGCTCCAACATGAAAACATTGACCACCAGCAAAGTATGACACTTGCAGGCAACTCTGCTCTGGCTGTTTCTTTATGACAGTTCCTCCTCAATAGTCACTTCCTTCCCTAGCATCAGGTTGCTTAGCTGAAGATTGAAACCTTGTTTCTCACAAGACCACAAATGATGGTTGCATGCATTGGGAGAGGATGGGAAGCCAAGAACTGCAGCACGCCATTGGTGCCAGGCAAGCTTGAAAGTTCCAGGTGGTCCGAGATGTCTAAGACCAAACGTGCTCCAATGGTGGAGGTTGCCTCTAGGAGCTGCTCAAATGCTGTGGATGTGCGCATTTCAAAATCTTCAAGACTTGTTATAATGATCTGGGGTTTCAGGTTCTTCAGCAACCTCATAACAAGGTCTGAACGGTGAGGTGCTTCCACCACTGTCACAGTATTGTTTGATTGAGGAGCAACTTTTGTATTGATGGCCTGCATTGCTCAAATCATGTTCCAATTCATTTTTGCCCAATAGTATGTTGCACAAGCTGGGCAAAGGAAATAAAGTAGTGCCTGGAAAATAGAAGTTCAGCCGTCTGCAGTAATGAAGACCCCACCAGCTCACTACATGGAGCATCCACAATGCTACAGGCCTACAAGAGGACAATCACAAGTATATTACAAAGAAAGCAAAGCAACTTTACCACAGCTGGTAGTGCAGTGAGCCATTTTTTGGGCAGATAACGTGTGAGGCCGGCATCCACTAGGGCCAATCTGGGTGAGAACACACGGAGCAAGTTTTCTATGGTCGCAGCCCTTGACGGAAAAACCACCACACTCTGTAAAATGTAAAAGAAGTGCTTATGAATGACCAATAAATTAATGTTCACACATGAGGAAAAATTGCAAGTAGAGGTCACTGAATTCCACTTCTCACAACATTTCTTGATCAGGTACAGTACTAGAAATCCCCGGACACAAGAAAGTGTTGATCACTTTGATCAAGACCAGATACTCAAGCATGTGCACACAATAGCAGACTCAAAGGAAATTAACTTACAGCAGGAGTAAGAGGGATGCGGTGGTAGATGCGCATGAAGCCTGCAATGAGATTACGAAACCGAGAGCTTCCACCTGAAGATTCATAAGGGAAGTAGGACAGGTCCTTCAGTGCATGTGCCAGGTGTGCCAGGAATGGAATTTTTTCCTCTGCCATAGCTTCATCTGGAAATGAGAGGTCCACAGCTCCACGCGTCTCCTGAAGCCCATCACTCAGGAACTTGGATATAGTCTTGACCTGCAACACAGGAGGTGCTGTGCATGAATGAAGGGAATGTGGCACTTCTATTGATTTAATTTCTCAAGCTGCAGACAAGCCCACTTTCATCAGGCTCTACAGAGGAGAGACAGAGCAAAATGAAGAAGCCAGAGAAAGAAATATTCCTTGAAAACCAGTTCTCCAGTGACATAGAGGGCATTTTGGTTCCTGCAGGCCTATAAGGACATTGAACCAGTGCAGTAGTTGGTGGGATTACACACTACTACTTGCAAAGAAAACATAAGACCTATCACTAGGCTACTGGCTTCATGCTAAGCCAACAAAGAAAAGAGAAAAACAGAATCAGATTGGGGGCAAGAGGATGGGCACTCACAAGATGAGAGAACAGAAGTTGCAGTTTACCTGGATTGGCATTCTGAGTTTGCACTCATATACAGACAGCCCATGGGAGATTTCCCCCCCAGAATTTAAGTAAGCCCATGCTGTGCGTGCACTGATGGGCTCCTCACTGACACGGCCCATGAAGAACTCAAACCGGTGTCGGGTGTTCTTCTCAATCTCAACTAGTGCCAGGATGTCTGTGTCTGCTGCCTGATGGGGCAATTTTCAAACCTCTTCAAAACCCAGAAACCTATGTACTGGTACACCAGCAAAGTTATCACAATGGAAAATCTAACAGCTGCACACCATGCTTGGACATGTGTACTTGTCACAAGACCACATTAGCAGTTCCACACCTACTATGCAACAAACAGCCAGCTATCTCCAATTGATGCAATAAAATGATACCAATCACTAGTCATCCTCATTTGCCAATTACTTAGTGTAACTCATCATCCTTCTAAGCTGCTTAATATGGGTATGAATCAAGCACTTACCTGGTTTACTCTTGTTTGCCATAGTTTGGTGATGTGGAAACCTCGTCTGCTGAAGACACGTTCAGTTACTGCTTGGCCTGGTCGGCCCCCAATGTTGAAAATCATTACCCCTGTGGGCTTGATAATGGATATCCCTTCTTCTGCAGCTCTTGCAACTAAACCCAACCCAAACTGATCTTCGACAAATCCCTGCACAACAAAGAGATTTGATTAATGCTCGTATATGCAGACAGCAAACTAGGGCATGAGGGAGGAACAGAAGTACCCAAATCCTCAAAGTTATGGACTGAAAGAAGTAGTGAAAAAGAAAGAGGTAGAGGCATATAGCCTTTTGGCCACAGACCCCATGCCCAGTTTGGACAGAACAAGTGTTGGGAGACACAGCAATGGGAGGGGAGAAAAATATGATGGAGTAATAACTTTGCAGGGGCTCACTCTCATCAACAAGACTTGCAAAAGTGATATAGAGGCTTTGATGCTTTTGAAATGGCCTTGCTAAGATACAATTCTCCAGAACCTGCATCCACAAAATATGACACTATCCTCTTTGTATTCAGACATTAAGCATTTGGACTCTGCTTTCCCATAGAGAGGTGTGAAACAGAGAGAGAATGGTGTTACCTGAAGGCCACAGTAATTGCTGAGAGAGTATAAAAACTCCTCACTGGCATTTTCTGAGACAATTTTCGACATGGCCCCTGGATCTGGATTCAGGATCTACAGAGAGACCACCATGAGCCTTAGTTTCCACAAATGAAACTTCTAGTAACACATGGAACAGATGGAGAAAAACCCTCTATTTATATTTGCAACAACAACTGTAGCAGCTCATGTGGACATTTAGTGTCCAACTACAATATCAGTGTATTCATGATGTGTTCTTCTGTGCAAACCTTTCAAACCCATGACCAATGATCTCACTGTACTAGAAGTAAAAAAGACTGAAATCTCAACTTCTAGTAATGTTGCAAACACCTCCGAGAAACTGTGATATGAGCTTCAGCAGACAGAGAGCAAAAACTGCAAGTTGGAGAGAGAGAAAGATACCTGAGGTATACATCCAATTATGCGGTCAAGCATCAAGTTGTGCTCCCTGCAGTAGGCAAGTAGATCAGATACATGGAATTCAACTCTGTCCAAAAGTGTCTTGCCTTCGTGATCCAGAACTGGTGAGCCATCCTCATTCAATGCATTCAAGAAAAGATTGATCCACGCCACCTTGATTGCCCTTGGATTTATGTCCAGTCCATACACCTGAAATCCCCTCCAGCAACAGCAGCTGACAAACAAACTTCAGTGAACATTTAGAGCCCTCTTTAGGGTTTCCACATTCTGATTGCTTCTTGTTCCAGATCCATCAGCAGCAGCAGCAGATCTATTCATTCCACCATTTAAGTTAATGTGAAGGAGCTGCAGATCGGAAGAGACAATATCTGGAGGAAACTGGAAAGAGTGACACACATCCCAAAGAGCAGGAGAAGAATATCACAAATTCTGTGCAAGCAACTACTAAACACAATTAGGTAGCAGCAAGGACAAAAAGGGCAAAATGCAACGGGAATCAAATCTAGTGTTAGAGAGGGGGCCGGCCTGCCTTGCGAGGAGACCAACGCTCTGCAAGCGCGATAGACACCCAGCCATTCCCGCACCCTAACTCTGCAACGTCACGATCTCGGAAGCCCGTGTCGGGATGTCTGTTGATGCCTTCGAAGAATGTAAAGGACCAATCCTCGGGAACGAAAATACTCGGCAATTCTAACAGTGTCAGCTTCTGTCTGTTCTCCCTGAAACCTATGAGAGAGGAAGCGGAAAAAAATTCTTTTAGCACAGATCTCTCCATTCTTCATTCCTTCCCCGCAAGCAAGCAAGCAAGCAAGCAAAGCTTTCCATGATGCTCCAAAGCCGATTTCACAGGCCGATGTTTACCGAAACAATACCATCGCTTGCAGAGATCTCAATTATTCATTCCCCGCAAGCAAGAAAGGGTCCATGATGCAATGGAAAGCCGATCTGACAAAGCCGATACTTACCATCACAATACCCTCGGAGGAGAATCTCAAGATGCCGCAACTCCAGATGTAAGAAGAGATCGACAACAAGACTTGATTATGCAATGGAGTAGTATGGAAAGGGTTGAGGAAAACAACACAAAACAAGAGGCGGCATGAACAGCGGCAAAAATCACACAAAGTAGATCGACCAGTATACCTTCATAATCCGTGAGCGACAGCTGATGGATGCGGAAATGATACTTAGTCATACTGTCAACAGCAACTCCGCAGGATTCCCTCTCCTTCTCCTTCTCCTCTTCCTGAGCAACATGTTTCTCTACCGCTGCAAGAAGAACACGCGCCGAGACTCGAGTCTCCGGATTGTGTAATCTCTCCAACACAACCTTGACTGCATTGTACGCACTGTCGCCCGACACTTTGCATTGCTCAAGAAATTCCGTCACACTCACCAAAGGCTCCATCACTGCACCGTGCCCTTCCCCCGCCCGCTCTCTCTCTCTCTCTCCCTTCCGGCCTCCTCCTCCTCCTCCTCCTGCTGCTGCAACACTCAAGAAAGATCGAAGGCTGGGCGGGTGACGACCGGATATATCGCTTCCGACGACGACGACCAAAAAATAAAATAAAATAAAATCCGCAAATCTATGGTACTGAAAATCTGTTTAAGAATTCGCAAAACTACACCAAAGAATTCTTCACAAAGCTAAATCCAAAGAGTCTTTCTGATGATGACGATGTCCGGAAAAGGAAGAATGCGCACTAAGAACATAAAACACGCACAAGTTTTGGGGGAAGAATTGGGGCCGCAATGAGAAGGAAGAAGAAGGCAGCAGCAAGGGGGGGGGGGGCTGCTCGGCCCTAAGCGAAAGTGGTAGGTACCTAGTAGGTGTAGGGTAAAGGCCTACTGTGGGGGGGCGTTCCCCAAATTAAGGGGACTAGGACAAATGCGATCCACAGTCCGGCCTCGCATTTTGAGATGAGTCCCTAAGGTGCGTTCGCAAAATAAGGGGCCTAAAATAAGGACAATAACTCAGAATGAGGGGGCCTACGACAAAGGTAAGAGTCCAAAAGAAGGGTTCTCACTCACTCTTAAGGACTCTTTAAGGCTTCTGCTGTGGGGGGTCCTCCAGGTAGAGTTTTTTTTGTCTGTTCTCTGTTCTTATTGTGGGCTTGAGGACTGGTGACGTCCACTACCCAGATGGATGGATGGATGTATGGATGGATGGATGAATTTTTTGGTTTGAAAAGATCATGAATTCACAAATAGGGTATTCTGTTTTTTTCTCAATGTTTTTTTTTATTCTATTTTATTTTTATTTTTTTAAATAAATTTCTTCAATTTATGCCTGGAAATTGATTTTTTTTTTTTTTTCCAATGAAGGATGATATAATGGTGCAATCACTTAAGACTAATTGTCTAAATGGACAGACTGAGGTTGGAATTTTTAAATGATAATTTTATAGCATATATATACTTTGACAAAGAATTAACCTTTTCTTTAAAAAATATTAGCTTGTGGAAAATACCCTATAATAAAAAAAAATTCTAAATTTTTGACAATGGGATGAGAATTAAAAAATAAATTCAAAAAGTTGAGAAACTTGGGATAATGAAATGAAATTGAGAAGGTTTTAATTTTAAGGGCCTGGGACATGATGAAATTAATGATTCTATCTTTGAACTAGTCCCATTTTCATCCATTATCCAAGCTTTTTTGGGATTCTATTACCAAAAGTTCATCCATTGTCTCACTTCCTTGAGTTCATCCATTGTGCATTTTTTTCTTGAAGGACTTAGTGCAACTTCCGTCTTCCCCATGGTTGTTCACCCATTGTCCAACTTTCCAAATTCATCCATTATCTCAATCAACTACTCAAGGAAGTTGGCCCCCAACTTCCAAGGGTTCATCCATTGCCCATTTGCCCTAAATTCACCCATTGTTAAACTTCCCCATGTTCATCCATTCATCACCTTCTTGCTCATCCATTCATCACCTTCTTGCTCATCCATTCATCACCTTCTTGCTCATCCATTCATCACCTTCTTGTTCATCCATGTTTATCCATTGTCCCATTCCTCCAAGTTCACCTCTTGTCCCACTTCCCCAAGTGAATCTATTGCCCAACTTCCCAAAAGGAGTTCGAGTCAATCTTAGGGCAACTTTAGACGAGGGTCCAAGGTCCATGAACCAATGAATTCAAGCAATCATCTTCGACAAAAGCTTTAAATTGGTCCCCAAGGCCTTTAGATGAGGGCTCAAAGACCAAAAAGTGGCAAAATTCATGCTAAACTTACATGGCACTTGTTTTGGAGGCAAAATCAATTTGGTTGGGACCAAGGTATAGTCCAACTTCAAGGATTCAATTTGCTTCAAATCAATCCAAATTGGCTCCTAGGAAATTGGACTCTCAACCCTCGTCTAAAGTGTGCCTTAGTTAGTCTTCCTTGGGTTCACCCATTGTCTCATTTCCATGAGTTCATCATTCATTCTCATCAACCAAACTTCCTCGAGCTCATACATTGTTCTCACTTCTCCGAGTTCACCCATCGTCTCACTTCCCCAAGTTCACCCATCATCTCACTTCTCCAAGTTCACCCATTGTCCCACTTCTCCAAGTTCACCCATTGTCTCACTTCTCCAAGTTCACCCATTGTCCCACTTCTCCAAGTTCATGTTCATACATTGACATTACATGGTTTTCACACGGTTGTTAATATTGAACGCTTTTTTGGTGGGTTAGAACTGCCAGTTCCAGTTCATAAAAACTCAATTGAAATCAGGTCAGATCTTAGGAACTCATTCCAGCTCTAGAATTCCAAATTCCTACTCATGTGCGGAATTAGAAATGAAACTGGAATTGAATATTTTCACCACATCAAAGATTCAATTTAAATTATTCGCGCCCTCCTCACCTTTTCTAGTGCAAAACAGAGTCCGTTTTTTCTTGAATAGTCACTTAACCAAATTGTGTATTGATCTGCTGATTTAAGGGAAAAACACAATTGCAGATCCAAATTTGTTAACAAACTGCTGCAATAAATTCCCAGCTATAGCAGAACAGAAAGAGATGAAGGACAGTTAGAAAACACATACCTATCCACTTTAGGTCCAGGTATCATGCGGCGTTACCTACAAAACACCTCACAAGAGTGTACCAGCAGAAGCCAACTGTTAGTAATCCTTTCAGAATTCATAATCAGCAAAGAGGATTTCGTACTTCTCTGTATATCACAGTTCCTTGTGATCTCTCTTGCTTTCCTACCTTTAGTCCTGGTCTGTGCACTACACTGCTAGATTTGACCCAATTTCCCATTCATTCTCCAGTCCTGCAAGTACAAGCTGATCTCAGTTCCTCTAGGTCGAGTTTAGAAATGAAGAAACTATCCATGTACACTATTTCATTACAAAACTTGGAACAGTAATCGAGGAGTTTGGAAGATGTTGGGGGCTACAAGCTTACATAACCCCCCAATCTTTGACCAGCGCTTTTCTCTCCAAAAGAGTGATGAAAAACGCAATATTTGTCAATAGCTTAATTTTCTTTTTGCCTTGTCTAAGAGTTTAGAGAAACACTCGAAGAAAGGCAAGCAAGTTTGACTATACGTGATCGACCTACAATGGGCCTGATCGATTGTCCATAACAAGCTACCATAGCCCTCATAGTGAAAGAGCCTCACATTACACATGGGTGAATTGGTCAGACAGCAATTTGATAAGGACCAGAAACTGGGTCCTTGTCTTTTATGTCTGTTGTCACAGAATCTGGAATATCCTCCACCAAGAACATAATTACAGATTACAGAACATAAGGGCACCCCAGAGTAGATGAGACAATCACTGAAGTAGTGCAGCTGGAAAAAGTTGCAGTAGATCTCTCCCTTATCAGCTCCTTCATCTGAGTCTGCCATTCACACTTCTTCCTCACTTGTAAGTTGTTAACAAGGAATTGACAACATGGATTACAAGCCTCAGATTGGCTTGATCCCCTGGAACAGTCGTGTGGATCATTTGATGATGCAAATTTTGGTACAGCTGTTCCAAAAAAGGTCGCATGTGTGGGGCTAACACTGGGTCGTTAGGGTTAAGAGCCAATGCAGCTTCACGAATCCATGAAAGCTTGCGTCCTGTGTCATTGCTCAGATCACAGCCCAGCTGTTGCACAAGTGACAAAACAACTCCTTGGCTTAACGGCAAAGGTACTGTTGAAAAGACCACTGTCTCATCGAGCTGCCAAGAGAAAAAACCAACAGCACATGTTTGTCATAAAATCACATTTGCACAGTGGTACATGTGATCAAAAGATGGAAGAAATCTGCAGGTCCAGGAATATATACCTGCATGCACAACCAGGAGACAATTGCCACATTGCTGAGAGAGAGTGCCTTGTTGAAGGCTTCTTCCAGTTTGTGCTCACTGACGAGTCTCGTCAGCTCAATTGTTGGGTCAAGAGATTCCTCCAGATGTTGCAGTGATAGCACCTACATACACCATGCCTGAATCAATAACTTGACAACTCCACCATAAACAGGTCCAAGACACCCAACAATCTCACACCACCAATTTGGAGTTTACCCACTGATATTACAGACTCTGGCCAAGCATAGATTTGGATGTTTCCAAGCCCAAAGACAAGAATAGAATTGTACATAACAAGGATAGCAGCCAGTCACCAACAATGCTGATGACAACTTCAGCAAGAGAAATGTTGGATGATAACCTTGTCTGGGAGGCTCATCTGCTTGGCTATGAGTGAGCTGTGTACTGCACTTGTACTCGCATTCTCTGCAAGAGCTACTAGATTCCTTTGACCCTCTGCTAACTCGCCCTTCAAATCATTTGCAAGCGATGATGCTGAGGCCACTGTCTCCTGCAGAACCCCAAATTCCAAGCAAGCTTATGTAACGACTAGTCATAATTGTCTAAAGACTTTGAAAATGTTTGATGACACAATGTGCTTGGCCTAATTGCCAAGGCAACTCAGTAGAAGACAGACCAATGACACCAGAATGTGAAACCTTCTTAACAATTGAGTTGACTGGCAACCTACTGATACAATGTCCGAAACACAAGGAGAAACAGACAACTTTCTGAGCAGAAGCCAACCTGCAGGGTAGATGCAAGAGCTGAGTGTGAAGAGGCAAATTCTTGCTGGGCACGGGAGGTGTACTCAGCCATGCCATGCTGGAAAGAAGATTCAACTTGCTCAAACATGGACCGGCACGAACGTTCAAACGATGGGATGACTGTGCTCTCAAAGCATGTCCGCAGAGCCTCCTGAACCACATCACATCATCACAAGCTATCATCTGTAAGATTGACATGCGCGCCAACACGAGACTGACAGGTAAAACCACAGGACAACCTGTTTAGGGTTCCATGTTCATGCCCAATATTGACACCTAATGACCATCACAAAAAGATACCATGTGATCTGACCTGAAGTGCCTGGCGACCAATAGTTTGAAACTGTGACTGCAGTTGTCGGCCTACTGTTCCCTCCAATTTAGCTCCGACCGATTTTTCCAGCTGTGGAAACATTCTCTCTGTGACACCCTTCTGTCCAGACAGCCCACCACCCACCCACAATTTTCTACCTTCAGTTCAGAATGTGAAGACTTGGTTGGTTCAACTATCTTGGTCCCTCCCAAATAAGCTTGCTGACTTGTGTCCAGGAAGACACATTTACTCGTATAACTATTTTTGGAGAAAACTTGCAATCTTAGTGCCCATCCCAGTTTGGAATAAGAGAAGTAGACACAACAAAAAAACGGAAAATTTCCCAGAAAGTGGTGCTGATAGTGTTCAGGAGACCCATGACACAATCCACCAAGATCAGAGGTCAAACATGAAAGAAGTCAGACCAAGAGAAAAACTTACCTGGAAAGATTCAGAAACAGTTGTAGCGACTACATTCTGAAGTGGAGGCAGGACTGCCTGAGCAACAGCTGGACCGATGGCAGCAAATTCCTTCTTGAATCCTCGTTCTAGAACAACTGGCATATCCTTGCTCATGAAATTTGTGAGGAGTGTAGTGACCTGCTGGACCCTTTCACGCTCCAGCTTCTCCCTCTTCGCACTCTCCTCTGCTAGTCGTGCCCACATAGCATCAACATGAGCCTTGAGAACCTTCTCCATCCGCTGCCCCAATGCACCTGAGAAAAATGTAACAGAAACATTAGAACCTCCCACTCACATGATTCCCATCCTCTTACCTCTGATTCAACAGTACATGAGGAACACACAGAGAGTTCTAGCAGATAGCCCATGCTCATCAGCTCTGGTTGGCTAGCTTAGGAGAATTGTTGATGAAATTGCCACTGGACATTACCTTCCATGCGTTTACCCTCCTTGGCAACTGGCACTGCCACCATAACAGTCATTTGCTTGTGCAACTCCTTTTGCATGGAAACCAACTGAATAGCACAAAAACCCAACCAACAGACCAACAACACCAGCCAACTATTCTCAGTAGAACTCCATGTTGAACAGCAAAACCTGAACTTTAGCACATATGTGCAAGAATTTGACTGGCAACTGTTGCCAAAAGAAGAGACAAATGCACCTTGAGAAAATTGTTGATATATAAGAACCTAACACCTATGACTTCATGCACTGTTGATCAGAGACAAGGCAGTTCTGGGCACACCAATTCGACTAACCTACCAGATTAAGGCTGCACAGATGCAAGCAACAAAACCCAAGCCTGCCCACCCACCTATTTCCAACCCCCAGAAGATACCTTTGTAGCCACTTCCAGCAAGAAGAGGAAAGAAACAAGATTTCAATACCTGGTTCAGTGCATCCTGCATTGTGGCCACCTGTGCAGCCAGTCCAGGGTCCAAGGGATCCGAGTTCACATTGTAGGAAGTCTCCGCCTCTGGCACTGT
>Ga0116228_10001703_pt1 | contig 18433 bp, 11 predicted proteins | sample S1TSphfallax_2_FD_89694 | JGI IMG/M metagenome (GOLD analysis project Ga0116228, IMG submission 89694) | Host-associated microbial communities from peat moss isolated from Minnesota, USA - S1T2_Fc - Sphagnum fallax MG | ecosystem: Host-associated > Plants > Peat moss > Unclassified | place... | reverse complement strand
CGATTTCGAATTGAATGTGGCTCGCTACTACATGCGTCGCGGCGCGTACGTGGGCGCCCTCGATCGGGCCAAGTACTGTGTCGAGAATTACGATGGCGCCCCGGCGGTGCAAGGTTCGCTGAAGGTGATGGTGGACGCCTACCGCGCACTCAACATGACCGATCTCGCCACGGTTGCCGCGCGCGTCTATGACGCCAATTACCCGGCGAGTTCTCGCGACGTCGAGGAGAAGAAGTCCTGGTGGCGACGTATCTTATAGGCCCAAGGCAGGGCTGAACCCAAGGACGCATGCCGCCGCTCGCCGAGCAAATCGAGGCTGCGCGCGCGCTGCACGCGCAAGGACGCTTGGACGATGCCGACGCCGCCTATCGGCGCATCCTCGACGCGCACCCCGAGAGTGCTGAGGCCCACTACCGTCATGCCAATGTCAGCAAGGACCGGGGTGATTTGCAGGCTGCGCTTGCCGCCTACGATCGCGCGGTGGCGCTGAAACCCGATCATGCCCACGCCTGGTGTAATCGGGCGGTGGTCTTGGGCCAGGTCGGCCGGCCATTGGAATCCTTGCATAGCTACGATCAGGCGCTCGAAGCCGATCCCAGCGATGCCCTGGCGTATTGCAATCGGGGCTACCTCCTCCTGTCGCTCGGCCAAAAGGACGCCGCCCTGGCGAGCTTCGATGCGGCCATCGCACGGCGCCCCGGGTATTTTCCCGCGCATTTCGCCCGCGGTGCGCTCCTGCAAGAGCGCCAGGAGTGGCCTGCCGCGCTCGACTCCTACGACCGGGCCATCACCCTGCATGCCGGCCATGCGCTGACCCATTACAACCGCGGCACCGTGCAGCGGGCACTCGGCCGCTGGCACGAGGCGTTGGCCGGCTTTGATCATGCCATTGCGCTCGATCCAGTCTTCGCCCCCGCTCATGCCGGCCGCGCCGAGGCACTGCAAAAGTTGCGTCGCCCGCCAGAGGCTCTGGCGGCATATGACCGCGCACTTGAACTGAACCCAGAGGATGCGAAAAACCACGGCAACCGCGGTGTCCTGCTGCAGGAAATGCAGCAATTCGACGCGGCGATGATGGCCTACGATCGGGCCATCGCCTTGGATCCAGCGTCTGCAGAAGCACACTTCAATCGGGGCACCCTGCTGAAAGCAAGCGATGATCTCGAGGGTGCGATCGCCGCGTACGATCGAGCGATCGCCGCCAAGCCTCGATATGCGGAGGCTCACGTCAACCGCGGCACCGCGCTGCAGGAGCTGGGCCGCCTAGGCGAGGCCATCGCCAGCTACCGACAGGCCGTGTTGCTCGACCCAGATCTGGCGGAAGGCCATTATAATTTGGCGCTGACATCCTTGAAGGCCGGCGATTACGATACGGGCTGGAAACATCATGAGTGGCGTTGGCGCGCAAGGTCGGGACCCGTTCACCGCGAGACTCGCCACTTTGCGGAACCTCTCTGGCTTGGCGGACAATCGATCGCCGATGAAACGATCCTGCTGTACGGCGAACAGGGCTTTGGCGATTCGCTGCAATTCTGCCGTTATGTTCCGATGGTGGCAGCGCTGGGTGCACGTGTGATCCTGGAAGTGCCATTGCCTCTGGTGGAGATCTGCAAGACCCTGCAGGGCGTTACGGAGGTCGTCCCCTTTGGCAGCGCGCTGCCGCACTTTGCGCGGCAGTGTCCTCTGCTCAGCCTGCCGCTCGCCTTCGGCACCACCTTGGAAAACCTGCCCGCGACCGCGGGTTACCTGCAAAGCGACACCCGTAAAGTGAGGGCCTGGGAGCAGCGACTGGGAACCAAGCACAAACCGCGCATCGGCTTGGTCTGGAGTGGGAATCAAACATCCGTGCCGTATCGCAAACGTCATTTCCCTCTATCGACCTTCATCCCCTACCTCTGCGATCGATTTCAGTATGTCTGCCTGCAAACCGATATCACCGAATTCGATCGAGCGACCTTGTCCCGGTATCCGGCCATCGCGAGTTTCGCGACCGAATTACAAGATTTCAGCGACACCGCGGCATTGGCCGAATGCATGGATCTCATTGTCAGCGTCGACACGAGCGTCGCGCACCTGGGAGGTGCGCTGGGAAAAAAAACCTGGGTCGTGCTCGCGTTCGACGCGGATTGGCGCTGGCTTACCGATCGCGAAGATAGCCCCTGGTATCCGACGATGCGGCTCTATCGACAGAGGTTGCGCGGCGACTGGAACGCCGTCTTCGAACAGGTGGCAGCCGATTGGGCCAAGGAATTTAGTCGACGCTGACCGAGGCTCGATTTCGCTCCGGACCGAGCCGTCCGACCCCGCGGCCTGGCGCCACGTCGGCTGACGCCACGTCGGCCTGGCGTCATCGTCGGCCTTGCGTCATCGTCGGCCTAATGGGACTTATAGCCGCTGGTGATCGGATAGCGCCAATCCCGGCCAAACGCACGGCCGCTCACCCGGACCCCGGGCGGCGCCTGCCGCCGCTTGTATTCATTGCGTTTGACCAGATCGAGGATCCGTCCCACGGTCGAACGATCGAAGCCGCGGGCGGTAATTTGTTCCACGGACAGGTCCTCTTCGATGAAGGCCTCCAAAATGGGATCGAGAATTTCATAGGGCGGCAGGCTGTCGGTGTCTTTCTGCTCGTGCCGCAGCTCCGCCGACGGCGGCCGCTCGATCACCCGTGTGGGGATGACCGGGGACTGTGCGTTACGCCAGGCGCACAAGCGGTAAACCAACAGCTTGCTGCAATCCTTGATCGGCGCGAAGCCACCCGCCATATCGCCATACAAAGTGGCGTAGCCCACCGCCATTTCGCTCTTGTTGCCGGTGGTGAGCAGCATGCGACCCGTCTTGTTTGAAATGCCCATCAACAACACGCCGCGGCAACGCGACTGAATATTTTCCTCGGCGGTGTCCGGGGCGCGGCCCGCAAACTCCGCCTTCAGGGCCGCGAGCGTCGCCTCGAACATGTCCTCGATGGAGATCTCGCTATGCTTCACGCCGAGCTGTCGCGCCTGCAGAGCGGCATCATCCTTGCTCATCTGCGAGGTATAGCGCGAGGGCATCGCGACCGAATGCACCCGATCCGCGCCCAGCGCATCGACCGCGATGCACAGCGTCAGCGCCGAATCGACACCGCCCGAAAGACCGAGTACCACTCCCGGAAAGCGGTGTTTGTCGACGTAATCGCGGGTGCCTTGAACGAGGGCACCGTAAACGCTCTCCTCCTCGCCCTGCAAGGGGGTCAAGATACCGGGCTCTGGTGTGACTCTGCCGGCCGCGTCCACCGCCAGGTCCACCGCGTACAGTCCCTCGGTGAAGGCCGGCGCACGCTGCGTCACCTCGCCTTTCGCATCCATCACGAACGAGTTGCCGTCGAAGACCAATTCGTCCTGGCCGCCGAGCAGATTGACGAACACCAACGGAACACCATTCTCAGCGACTCGCGCACGACCCACCAGCACTTCGCGCTGGCTCTGTTTGTCCACCTCGTAGGGCGACGCATTGATGACCAGGAACACCTCGGCTCCCGCGGCACGCGCCTGCGCCGCCGGCTCAGGCTCCCACACATCCTCGCACACCAGCACGCCAACCTTCACACCCGCGATGTCGAGCACCGTGGGTTCGTTTCCGGGCGTGAAATAGCGCTTCTCGTCGAACACCCGATAGTTCGGCAAACATGCCTTGCGGTGATTGGCGAGCACCGCGCCATCGCGGATGACGATGGCGGCATTGAAAATGATGCTTTCCGCATATTCTGGATAGCCTGCCACGAGGGTGATGCCGTGCACCTCGCGTTGCAGCCGCTCGAGGGAGCGCGACACCTGGGCACGCATGCCCGAATGGAACAAAAGGTCCTCCGGGGGGTAACCGGAGACCGCGAGTTCCGGCAACAGAATGACATCGGCCTGGAAACGATCCCGGGCTTCATGGGCGGCCGAGACGATCCGAGTGGTGTTTCCGTCGACGTCCCCAACCACGAGGTTGATCTGCGCCATCACACAACGCAGCCGCCCTGAGCGGGTATCGATTTCCTGTGAATTCATCGATTGTCCTGGAGTGCCGATCCGTTCGCGCTTGAGGCGCGCTATTCTGAATTAAGCTTAAGCTGAGCGCAAAGCCGCAGGGAACCTCAAATCACGGTGAACCCGTCATTCGATCGAACCAACGGATCCAAGGTCCACCTGGAGTGGCGGGTACTCGGGATCCTGAACCTCTACCGCGTCCTCGTGCCGCTGGTCCTGGTCGGCCTCTATTCGCTCGGGGGCGGGCGCGGTCTCACGGTGGATTCGCCGCGGGTGTTCTTCGGCGCCGCCGCTTTTTATCTAGGCTTCGGTCTGGCAAGCGTGGTGCTGGTGCGCCGCCGTATGGGCAGCGCCTATATCCAAACCATACTCCAGGCCGCGTTGGACATCGTCATTTTGATGCTGCTGCTGCATGCCTGTGGCGGGATTGCGAGCGGTTTGGGCCTGCTGTTGCTCGTGCCGGTGGGCAGCCTCGCATTCCTGCTGCCACCGCAGAGCGCGCTGTTCCTGGCGGCGGTCACGGTCATTGCCGTGCTCGTGCACACGATTTGGCTGCAGCTCACGGGTCGTGTCGACATCAATGCGTATGCCACGGCCGGCCTGCTCGGCATCGTGCTGTTCACCATCGCCGCGGCGGCGAGTTTTGTCGCGACGAGCATGCAGCAGAGCGAGGACCTGGTGCGGCAGAAGGACTTGGACCTGGCGAATCTTGCCGAGCTATCGCAGTACATCGTCCAGCACCTGCGCGAAAGCCTGCTCGTGGTCGATGCCGCGGACCGGATTCGCCTCATCAATGAATCCGCCGCCGAAATCTTGGGCGACGAGCAGGCGGTTCCCGGCGCCTTGGTCGGCGAGGTATCGCCCCGACTGCTCTACTCGTTGAGCACGTGGCGTCACCAAGATCGCGCCGACGAGGCACCCTCGAGCTTCGTCGCAGCGGACGGCGCGCGCCTCATTCAGCCGCATTTCGCACCGCTCGGGGATGGCGCGCCAGGGCCGACCCTGATCTTCCTCGAGGACACCAGCCTTCTGGCCGAACGCGTGCAGCAGAGCAAGTTGGCCGCGCTCGGCCGCTTGTCCGCCAGCATCGCCCATGAAATCCGCAACCCCGTCGGCGCCATGAGCCATGCCGGACAGCTCCTCGCTGAAAGCGCCCTCTTCGGCGCCGAGGAGCGTCGGCTCACCGACATCATCCGCAACAATTCCGAGCGTGTGAGCACCATCATCAACAATGTCCTGCAGCTCTCACGTCGCGAAGCCACCAAGCCCACGCGACTGATGCTGGGTGACTGGTTGGAGGACTTTCTCGATGAGTTTTGCGAAACCATGCAAATACCCATGGCGAGGCTCGGCGTCATCGAGGATGCCCAGGATCTCGAAGTGCGCATCGATCCTTCCCATCTCCACCAGGTGGCATCGAACCTTTGCGACAACGCCATCAAGTACGGCGAACCGAGCGAGGGCATCAGCCTGGAGATCAAACTCGGCCGCTTGAGCCCCAATAACCGGCCCTACCTCGAGATCGCCGATCGCGGCCCCGGAATCGATCCCACGGTCGTCGATCGGATCTTCGAGCCATTCTTCACCGGTCGCAAGGGCGGGACCGGCCTCGGGCTGTTCATTGCGCGCGAGCTGTGCCAGTTGAACCGGGCCGTGCTGCTCTATGAACCACGCGCGGGGGGCGGCAGCATCTTTCGCATCGTCTTCAGCGATCCGCAGCGCTGGGAGGAATGAGTGCAGGCTTCGTGCGCGCACAGCTCCGTACCGTTTCAGCGATGCTTGCCCTACCTTTGCCTGGCGCTCGCGCCGTATGTGTGCATCGGCGGCTGGCTGTCGGTTCACGAGTCCGGATACAGCGCGGCAGGTTATGGATTCGCCGCTGGCGCGTCCTGCCTCGTGATTGCTTGGTTAGGGAGAACTTTCGCCCGGGCCTACCTGCTCCACTTCCCAGTATTCACGATTGCGCTGGTCGCCGCCGCTTACACGCTGACCATCGGCCAACTGCCGGGCTATCCTGTCGCATTCGTGCTCGAGACCACCACATGGGAGGAAATCAAAGGTTTTCTTGCGACACCCGAGGAACAACACTTGGTATTGGGACTGACGGTGACGGTCGCGGCGTACCTCGGTCTCGCTTGGTGGCTACCGGTTCGAACGCCTCTCGTGCCGGTTTCGCGTAACACGCGTTGGTCGATCATCGGCCTGGTTGCCGCGCTCAGCGTGATTGCTCTCGGCAGCCCAGAGAAGTTCATCGAAGGCGTTGTCGCAAGCCCGATCATCGGCCCGGTGGAGTTCATCGTCGGACCCTTGAGTTCAGCAAATGCCTCCATCAATGGCGTGATGCAGCGCAAGAGAACGTATGGTGCCTCGAGGCATGGCGGTCCGGAGGTGCATATCCTGATCGTCGGCGAGAGTTCACGCCGGGACTCCTGGTCCCTCTATGGATATGGCAGGCCCACCACGCCCCATCTTGACTCTCTTCGCGACGAGCTCATCGTCTTCACCCGTGCGTTGGCCGACGCCAACCTCACCGTGTATGCCGTACCGATGATTCTCACCGGCATGAACCCACCAGCCTTCACGTTCACTGCGATACACGGCAATCTCGTCGATCTGGCGGCCGAAGCCGGTTATCGAACCGCCTGGCTGGTAAATCAAGATGCGGGGATTTCCCATCTCGTCGGCATGCGGGCGGCTCAGCAATACTATTCGCAGACTTCCCCGCGACCAGCGTATATCGTTTATCAGCCGGACGGAGTCCTGCTGTCCGAATTATCGAAAACTCTGGCGGATTCACACCAATCGTTATTCGTAGGGCTTCATGTTTATGGGTCGCATTCTCCCTATCGAGATCGTTACCCCGATTCGTTCGTGCATTTTTCGCGAGGCGGGGTCGGTGCGACGCCTGGCGGGAAGAGAGCTGCCCAGCTGGTAAATGACTATGATGATGCCATTCTCTACACCGACTGGTTCCTCGGCCAGGTCATTGAGCGTGTGCGGCAACTGCATGTGCCCGCGACCATCACCTATCTGTCGGATCATGGGGAAGAACTCGATGCGCTGGACGGTCGTGCCGGACATGGCCAAGGCGATTATTCTCCGGCCGCATTTCGAATTCCCGCCTTCGTTTGGATGAATTCGCTCTATCGGGATACGCATCCACAACAAGCGAGGGAATTGACTGCTCATGCGGCAGACGAGATCAGAAGCCACGACTTCTTTTTCCTGCTGGCGGCGATGATGCAAATCGAATGGAACGATGCAACGGAGTCTCGCTCGCCGCTGTCCTCGAGCTTCACACCGGACCTCAAGAGCGGCTTCTTTGCCGGCGCAAACCTCGTGAACGTCAGTCAACCGTTCAGCCCGGCGGTGCAACCGCTACAATAGGCACCATGAGCAATCCAGCGGTCCTCATCGTCGACGACGAACCTGACTTGTGCGAACTGCTGTCCATCACTTTGAAGCGCATGAATCTCGAGCCGCGCACCGCCGGGACGGTGGGCCTCGCGCAGCGGATGCTCAAAGCGGACAAGTACGACCTCTGCCTGACCGACATGCAACTCCCCGATGCCGATGGACTGGATCTCGTGAAGTGGATTCAACAGTACTCCCCCAGCGTACCCGTTGCGGTGATTACCGCCCACGGCAACATGGAAACCGCCGTCAAGGCTTTGAAACTGGGGGCATTCGATTTCGTGTCGAAACCGCTCGAGCTCGCCGGTTTACGCAAGCTGGTCTCCTCCGCCATCAAACTTTCCGGCGACCAAGACACTGAAACGGCGGTCTTCGGGCCGAGACTGCTCGGCGCTTCAGTTGCCATGCAAAATTTGCGCGAGATGATCGGCCGCGTCGCCCGAAGCCAGGCTCCCGTGCATATTTCGGGGGAATCGGGCACCGGCAAGGAATTGGTGGCAAAGCTCATCCATGAATCCGGACCCCGACGCGCCGGACCCTTCGTGCCGGTCACTTGCGGCGCCATCCCGACGGAGTTGATGGAGAGCGAGCTCTTTGGCCATAAGAAGGGGAGTTTCACGGGCGCGGTAAGCGACAAGAGGGGTCTTGTGCAGTCCGCGGAGGGCGGCACGCTCTTTCTTGACGAAATCGCGGACCTGCCGTTGCACATGCAGGTCAAGTTACTGCGGGTCATCCAGGAAAAGGCGGTGCGTCCCGTCGGGGAACAGTCAGAGGTCGGCGTCGACGTGCGCATTCTCTCGGCGACGCATAAAAACCTGTCCCAGCTCGTCGCCGAAGGGAAATTCCGTGAGGACCTGTTCTATCGAGTCAACGTGATCGAACTGCGGGTACCGGCGCTTCGCGAGCGACCCGAGGATGTGCGCGAGCTCGCTGAGACCATACTGCGGCGCCTCGGCCGACGTATGAAGCTGACCCCGCCCGTGCTTGGACCCGATGCGCTCGCCGCGCTCGAAACCTATAACTTCCCCGGCAACGTGCGCGAACTGGAGAACATTCTGGAACGGGCAATCACTCTGACCACGAGTGGCGAAGTGAGCGTGCGCGACATTCACTTGCGATCCGCGCAGCAGCCTGTCGGCGTCGGCTTGGGGACACCCGTCGCAAGTGGTCCTGCGCTCGGGGAGCATCTCGAGGATATCGAACGCGAGGCAATCGTCAAAGCGCTCGAGCAGACTCGTTACAACAAGACAGCGGCCGCCAAGGTGTTGGGGATGAGTTTTCGGGCGTTACGGTACCGGATCAAGAAGCTCGGGATCGAATGACCGCCGACACCTCCGCAAGGCATCGACCCACGCGGGTGAAGCGACGGCGATGAGCGATCCGCTGCTGGAGACCACTCCGGACCCGTTGGCGCATGCCCGTGCGTTACAGACCCAAGGACAGCTTGCTGCTGCGCATGCGGCCTGTCTGCAGGTATTGGAGCGGCATCCCTCGCATGTCGATGCGCTCGCCATGCTGGGAGTCTTGGCCGGACAATCGGGCGACTTTGCGGAAGCCGTCAACTACTTCAATCGGGCCGTCGAAGCAGCCCCGGGCGACGTATCGTCCTATTGCAATCGTGGACTTGCTCTGCAACAGCTCCGTGAATGGGACGCGGCGCTGGCAAGCTTTGATCAGGCGATCATGCTACAGCCGGATCACGCCCTCTCACTGTTCGGCCGCGCCAATCTCCACATGAATTGCGGCAGGGCCGATCACGCGCTTGCCGATTACGGCCGTGCAATCGCCGTCAGCCCGGGTTTCTTCCAGGCTTTCGTCAACCGGGCAACGCTACTGCACCGCCTTGGGCGGGTCGATGCAGCGCTGCAGAACTACGACCGGGCGATTGAATTGCGACCCGATGTCGCCATGATTCATGTCCATCGCGGCAACGCCTTGAAGGATCTCTTTCGGCCGCAGGAGGCATTGGAAAATTATCAACGGGCGATCGTGCTCGATCCCCAGTTCGCCGAGGTGCACTCGAACTGCGGAATCGTCCTACGGGAGCTGGGTCGAATCGAAGAAGCTCTGGATAGCTTCGACCGAGCCATTGCCCTCAAACCCGACTATGCGGACGCGTACGTCAATCGGGCGGCACTTTACCGAATCGTGAAACGGCTTGAATCTGCCGTCGCGGATTACGAAATGGCCGCGAGGCTCGACCCGTCCATTCGCTTCATCCAAGGGGCGAGTCTCGAAGCAAATCTGCAGATCTGTGATTGGCGTGATTTTGACGCCAAGCTGGCCAAAATCGATGCGGGTATCGAGGCCGGCGCCGCGACGTCGCATCCCTTCGCCTACATGACGTTCTCCGACTCACCTCAGCAGCAGCGGCGCGCGGCCGAAATCTGGGTGCGAGAGACTTGCCCGGCTGATGCGGCATCGGCCGTCAGCCCTCGGCGCGAATCGAGGGCAAAGATAAGAGTCGGCTATTTTTCAGCTGATTTTCGCGAACACCCGGTTTCCCGCCTCCTCGCTGAGCTGATCGAGACTCATGATCGATCCCGTTTCGAGGTCTTTGGCTTCTCCTTCGGAGAGGACACGCGCGACGCGCTACGCCGGCGGCTCGAACAGGGATTCGATCGCTTTCTGGACGTACGTGAGAAGTCGCCCCGCGAAATCGCCGCCCTCGCACGTAATCTGGAAATCGACATCGCGGTGGATCTCGGCGGACATACGCATTCGAGTCGACCGGAGATCTTCGCTCGCCGGGCCGCGCCGGTCCAAGTGAGTTATCTCGGCTACTTGGGTACGCTGGCGGCGCGTTACATGGATTACCTGATCGCGGATGAGACCATCATCCCCTCCGGCAGCCGTCAGTACTACACCGAAAAAATCCTTTATCTACCGAGTTATCAGGCGAATGACTCACGAAGACCGGTCGCCGATCGAATCTTCACCCGTACCGAACTTGGACTGCCCGAAAGCGGGTTCGTATATTGCTGTTTCAACGGCACCTACAAGTTCAATCCCGCGATCTTCGATTCTTGGATGCGGATCCTGAAACGCGTCGACGGCAGCGTATTGTTTCTACTGTCGGGCAATCGGGCGACCGAGATCAATCTGATCGGGCAGGCAATCCGTCGCGGCATGGACCCGGCACGTATCGTGTTCGGCGGTGCGCTTCCGGGTCCTGAATATCGCGCCCGTTATCGCGCGGCCGACTTGTTTCTCGACACACGTCCCTACAATGCGGGAACCACGGCGAGCGACGCCTTATGGGTGGGACTGCCGGTGTTGACCTGCCCGGGCAAATCGTTCTCGAGCCGCGTGGCTGCGAGCCTGCTGAATGCGCTCGACCTGCCGGAGCTGATCTCGCCGAGCGAGGCGGATTACGAGGACTCGGCGGTGGAACTGGCCTTAAACCGCCAACGGCTGGCGTCGATCAAGGCCAAGCTGAGCCACAACCGGCTTGGAAAACCGCTTTTCGATACGCCGCTGTTGGCGAAACACCTCGAGGAGGGTTTCATCAAGATTCACGAACGTCACGTGGCGGGGCTGGCCCCCGAGCACATCACCGTGGCATCAATGTAGACCTTGCCGAATCGATTGCCTAGCGCATCACAGACGGCGGTCGTTCGTCGCGACATAATATCGCCTTTACCCCTAGAAACTTCAGCCTCGTGACAGTGCCGGCCGGTAGGAATTGACAGCACGCATGTCTGACAACCGAACAACACCGCATCGTTACGGCGACCCGGCGCCGCTCCAAGTGTCCACTCTTCGCTGGGGATCCACGGTGGCATTGACGCTGGCGCTCGGACTGCTCTGGTCATTGTTGCATCACTATCGAGGCCTCAGCGGGGACGCCGAGCTGTATGCGGTGCAGGCCCTGGCCCACATCCACCCTGCGCTTTTCTCGGACATCTACCTACAACACGAAAATCAGGACCATTTCACGATTTTCTCGCCGTTATACGCGGGTTGCATCCGGTGGCTTGGCCTGCAACCGGCGGCGCTCACCTTGGCCGCGGTGTTCACGGTCTGGACTTTTCTCGCCGCTTGGTACTTGGCGAGACAGTTGGTCGATCGACAAGCGGCCTGGCTGGCCGTGGCGTTCGTGATGATCGCCGAAAGCGCTTACGGTGCGTACGGAGTGTTCAGCTATCTCGAGGATTGGCTCACGGCGAGGAGCTTGGGCGTCGCCCTGGTCATCAGCGCCCTCGCCTGTCATTTTTATGGATCAAAGCGACTCGCTCTGCTCATTGCTCTCGGTGCGTGCTGCGTTCATCCGCTGATAGCGCTTCCAGGCGTTCTGGTTCTTGTCTGTCTATGGATTCCGCCACGCATGGCTGTAATCGGAGCCGTCGGCGGGATCGTCGGTGTCCTGATTCTCGCCGCGTCGATGCAAGCTCTGCGCCTCGCAACCGGACCGTTCGAATTGATCGACGGTGAATGGCTGCACGTCGTCCGCGAGCGATCGCAATTTTTGTTCTTGCAGCTGTGGCGATGGTCGGACTGGGAAACCAACATACGGCCCTTCCTTTGCCTGTCCCTCACGGCCCTCGCGGTTCCAGATCCGAAAGTGAGACGTCTTTGCTTCGCGGGAATGCTGGTCGGTGCAAGCGGTCTCGCTGTTGCGTTGATTGCCGGTCTGGTGGGTCCCGTCGCGATCCTGCTGCAAGGTCAGGCCTGGCGATGGGATTGGATCACCTGCTTTTTCAGCATTCTCCTTGTACTTCCTACGGCTATGACCCTTTGGAAGGAGCCAGCATGCGGTCCTCTATGTGCCCTGCTGCTCGTGTTGGGGTGGACGTTCGCGCCGGTCGACGGCCTTCTTTGCATCGGTGCCGCGATCATCCTTTGGTCGGCGCGCGACCGAATCGATGAACGGTCGGCGCGACTTCTCCGGTGGGGTGCCGCCTTGCTGGGTCTCATCATCATCCTGTGGCTGGTGTCGAACGCCTGGACCATCGTTTCCGCACCGCTGACCGCGGCGGACCCCAGCCATCTGGGCGTTTCCCGCTTCAGAAGTTTCATGGAAATGAACGTCTCGGCCGTACTTTTCATCTGGCTCGTCGTTTGGCTGCTCCACCATTCCCGTTCTGTCGTCATCGTCGGTCTGCTGGCGATCGCCATGGCATTAGCGCTGGTCGCGATAATGCCCGGATCTTTGCTGCTCAAGGACCGAGACGGCTCCGCGGCGGAAATCCGCGAATATGCCGATTGGCGGAATGTGATCCCGCCCTCGGCAACGGTCTACGTCGCGGGGCGTCAGGCGAAGGGTTTTTCCTGGTTTACCTTGGAGCGGCCGAGCTATCTTAACGAGGATCAATCGGCCGGCGTGGTGTTCTCCCGAGCGACCGCGGAAGAAATCGTCCGGCGCTCCGAGGTTCTCCTGCCACTCGAGGAACAGAGTTGGCGGGTACTCGATCGAAGAAGCGCGAGCAGCAGCGCGGCTGGAGCGCACCGGCTGGATCACCCCTTGACCGCTCAAGTTCTCAGCCGCATCTGCGGCGACCCGGTACTCGACTTCGTCGTCGCCAAGCCCGCTATCGACGTGCCGCATCTCACTCATACCACGCCCGGAGCGCATTTCCGGTGGAACTTGTATGACTGTCGCGCGCTTCGCGAAGGGCGTCCCCCGGCATGAACCGCCTTGCCGGAGAGGCACTCGGATACCTGGTCGCCTCCGGCCTGGCATTCATCGTCGACGTGTCGCTCATGTGGTCCCTGGTTCATTTTCTCGCATGGGAATATATTGTCGCCGCTTCGGTTTCGTTTCTCGCGGGCGCCGTGGTTGCCTATGTGATGTCACTCAAGCTGGCCTTTCGGCAACATCGCCTCCTGAACCGGCGCACGGAGTTCGTCAGCTTCGTGGGAATCGGGGTTGCCGGCCTGACGGTCAACGCGGGGGTGATTTTTGCGATGGTGAGATTCTTCGGTTTGCACTTCTTGGTCGCCAAAGGGGTTGCGGCAGGCTGCACGTTGATCTGCAATTTCATTGCGCGGCGCCAGCTGCTTTTCGTGCGGCGCACGGTCTAGAGGGTCACACAGCATGGCGGTCGCTAACGAACACCAGAAGATTGCCGTCATTGCGGGAGCCGGTCCCGCGGGACTCACCGCGGCGCTCGAGCTGTTGCGCCGCTCGGACATCAAGCCGGTCGTGATCGAGATGGACGGACAAGTGGGCGGAATCTCCAGGACCGTCAACTACCGCGGCAACCGCATGGATATCGGTGGTCATCGATTTTTTTCGAAATCGGACTGGGTGATGCGCTGGTGGCAGGATATTCTTCCGGTGGCCGAAGAGCAGGACACCGCCGGCAATCCCCTTAAGATCACCTACCAACGACAATCGCGAGACCTGTTGCCGTCGAGACGGGCGCCGAGTTCCGCGGACGCGGTGATGCTGATCCGCCAGCGCCTTTCCCGAATTTTCTACCGGCGCCGCTTCTTCGATTATCCGCTCAAGCTCAACGCGAGCACCGTGAGGAACATGGGGCTTCTCGAGACGCTGCGAATCGGTTTGAGCTATGGACAGGCGCAATTTTCGCACCGGCTGCCTGAGATCTCGTTGGAAGACTTCTTCGTCAACCGGTTCGGCGATCGACTCTACCGCACCTTCTTCAAGGACTACACGGAGAAGGTTTGGGGAGTCAGGTGCCAGGAGATTTCGGCCGAGTGGGGCGCACAACGAATCAAAGGCCTGTCGGTGGCCAAAGCGCTGGCGCACGCCGTCGCGCGTCCGTTCAGGTCCGGTGAAGAGACTTCCCAGAAGGCCACCGAGACCAGCCTGATCGAACGATTTTTGTATCCCAAATTCGGTCCTGGGCAAATGTGGGAGACGGTTGCGCAGCAGGTGGCAGATCAGGGCGGAGACATCCATCTGCGGCATCGTGTCGTCGGCGTCGAACGCCAGGGTCAGGACATCAAGGCTATCGATGTACTAGACCTCGCGACCGGCTCAAGTCGCCGAATTCCCTGCGACTTTTTCGTCTCGACGATGCCGGTCTCGGAGTTGACGCCGATGCTCAAGCCGGAGGACGGAGACGTGATCCGGATCGCCAACCATCTGCCCTACCGTGATTTCATGACCGTGGGTCTGCTGCTCAAGAATATGCACGGCTTGCGGCACAGTGGTAGCTCATCGGCCAACAATGGCATGCCGCCGGACAATTGGATCTACATCCAAGAGCCCGACGTAAAAATTGGGCGTTTGCAGATCTTCAACAACTGGAGTCCTGCCCTCGTCGCCGATCCGAAGACGATTTGGTTGGGGTTGGAATACTTCTGCAAGGCGGGTGACGAGCTGTGGTCGCTGAGCGACGACCGATTCATCGACTTCGCAGCCGGCGAGCTTGAAAAGATCGGCATGATTCAACGATCGGCGGTCATGGATGGCACGGTCGTTCGGGTGCCAAAGGCCTATCCCGCCTATTTCGGTGAATATAGCGAATTTGGTGCCGTGCGTGACTACCTCGAGGGCTTCTCCAATCTTTATCCAATCGGACGCAATGGCATGCATCGCTACAACAATCAGGATCATTCGATGTTGGCGGCCAATGCGGCGGTGAGCGCCATGCTGAAGGGGGGGCAGGGCAAGTCCGACATCTGGCAGATCAACGCCGAAGAGGACTATCACGAGGAAATCGAGGCAGTTGCTTAAGGTTTCATAGGCGCTTCCGCGGAAGCTCATGCGCCGGAACCGACAAAAAGTGTCACGTTGTGACGCTGGCTGCCAGTGAAACAGACTCCCGGCCGCTACCCGACAAGTCTCTTCACGGGTAAATATCTTAATATTCAATATCTTAGAATAACATTGAGCCGTTGGCACAAACCTTGCTTCCTTAAGATCACAGGCGTGTGCCGTTGCCGAATCGACCGTTTTCCATTCAGGAGTGTCAGATGTTTAAGAAAGTACAGCAGGGTTTCACTTTGATCGAATTGATGATCGTCGTGGCCATCATCGGTATTCTGGCCGCAATCGCGATTCCGGCCTACCAGAACTACACGATCCGCGCGCAGGTCACTGAAGGCCTGAACCTCGCCGATGGCTGGAAAACCGCTATCGCCGAATACTATGCCAACACCGGCAACTGGCCAGTTCAGACGAACCTGACCGGAACGTGTGTTTCGACGGGTAAGTATGAAAGCGCAGTGACGGTCACCACCGGCGGTGAAATCCTCATCACCTACGGTAATCAGGCCAACGCGAAGCTCTCTGGCTCGGTGTTGTCTCTCACGCCCTACACGAATTCGAACAACGACGTAATTTGGGCTTGCGGCACCGCGTCGACGTCCTCTTTCGGAACTGGTGCAGTGATGGCGTCGAATGCCCCCACGGGGTCGACCAACGTCTCGGCTCAGTACCTCCCGACGTCCTGTCACTCGTAACGCGCGCCCGATCCAGCGGTACGTCCAAACTACCGCTGGATGGGATCTTGCGGGAAGCCTCTCTTCGGAGAGGCTTCTTCATTTGCGAGGATCGTATCCCGGGCGACCCGCCCGAGATCTCGACGGGAAACCCTCCCGTAAGTGGGAACGAAATCACGTCGGCGCGTGGTTCTCTATGCCACTATCCGTGACGAATTTGACAATTGATCACCCGACCGGAGCTTGTACACTAAGCTCTTATTGATGCCGAGGTTTTCTCTAAGCCCATGAATGATAACGTAATTACATCCGTTTCAAACAGTGCTCGCGCCGCCCTCGGCGGACTCGCACAGCGGCTCGTTCAGGACGGCCTTCTGGATGAGACCGTCATGCAGGACGCCATCCAGAAATCGAAGGAAAAACGCCTCAGTCTGGTGACCTACCTGGTGGGCGCCAACCTGGCGACCGCCCGCGATATCGCCATTTCCGCTTCGAATGAGTTCGGCGTACCGCTCCTCGACCTGGATGCGGTGACTCCCGATCCTGACGCAGTGCGATCGGTCAGCGACAAGCTGTTGCAGAAGCACCGCGTGCTGCCGCTGATGAAACGCGGCAAGCGGCTGTTCCTGGCCGTGGCTGACCCCACCAACCTGCACGCCTTGGACGAGATTCGTTTCCAGACCTCCATGAGCATCGAGTTCGTGGTGGTCGAAGACAATAAATTGCAGATCGCGGTGACTCGGGCGATCGAGCAGGCTGAGGCCGTCATGCCCACCCTGAGCGAGGAGGATTTCGATCTCGAGAATCTCGAGGTCACCGGCGGCGATGATGATGCGAACGTCGATGCCCTGGCACGCGATGACGTGGAAGACGCGCCCATCGTTCGATTCGTCAATAAAGTTTTGCTCGATGCCATCAAGAAGGGTGCATCCGACATCCACTTCGAGCCCTACGAGAAGATATTTCGGATTCGCACGCGGTTGGATGGCGTGTTGAAGGAAGTCGCCCTGCCGCCGGTTCAGCTCGCGGTGAAAATCGTCGCCCGCTTGAAAGTCATGGCACGTTTGGACATCGCGGAACGTCGAATTCCGCAGGACGGCCGCATCAAGATGCGTCTGTCGAAGACCCGAGCCATCGATTTCCGCGTCAGCACCTGCCCTACGCTGTTCGGCGAAAAAGTCGTCACTCGTATCTTAGACCCCTCGAGCGCCATGCTCGGCATCGACGCGCTCGGTTACGAGCCGGTGCAACGCGAGACCTACCTGCGCTATCTGGCCAAACCCCAGGGCATGATTCTGGTCACGGGCCCCACCGGCAGCGGTAAGACGGTCTCTCTCTACACCGGACTCAACATCTTGAACACGGAGGATTGCAACATCTCCACGGCCGAGGATCCGGCGGAAATCAACCTGCCCGGCATCAATCAGGTCAACGTCAATCCCAAGGTGGGACTGACCTTTGCGGCCGCGCTGCGCGCCTTCCTCCGGCAGGACCCCGACGTCATCATGGTCGGCGAAATCCGCGATTTGGAGACGGCGGAGATCGCCATCAAAGCCGCCCAGACCGGCCACTTGGTATTATCCACGCTGCACACGAATGATGCGCCCCAGACCCTGACCCGCCTGGTCGACATGGGGGTGAAGCCTTATGCCATTGCCACCTCGGTGAGCCTCATCATCGCCCAGCGATTGGCGCGCAAGCTCTGCAACATGTGCAAGCAGCCGATCGACATCCCGGCCGAGGCCCTCAAAAAAGAGGGCTTCGACCAAGCAGACATCGATGCCGGCTTCAGAGTCTACAAGGCGGTGGGCTGCAGCCAGTGCACGGATGGGTACAAGGGCCGCATGGGCTTGTACCAGGTCATGCCGGTCACTGAGACGATCGGGCGCATCATCATGGAAGGCGGTGGCGCCATCGACATCAGCGACCAGGCCGCGAAGGACGGCATCTGGAATCTGCGACGCTCCGGTCTCAACAAGGTCAAGAACGGCCTGACGAGTCTCGAAGAAGTCAATAGTGTCACGATCGAGTAGTTAGTTCTTAAGGCAAGGACCGGATTATGGCGATATCAGCGACCGCGACCAAGAAGGAGACCCAGTTCATCTGGGAGGGCAAGGATAAGCGCGGCAACAAGGTCCGCGGAAAATCGCTTGCGGTCAACGAAGCCAGTCTGCGTGCCGATCTGCGTCGTCAGGGAGTCGCCGCAACCCGTATCAAAACCCAAAGCACCTTGTTCCGTTCGGGCGGCAAAGTCACCAACGAAGATATCGCCGTCTTCAGCCGCCAGCTAGCGACCATGATGGCCGCGGGCATCCCGATGGTCCAGGCCTTCGAGATCATCGGCAACGGACATGAAAAGCCCGCAATGCAAAAGCTGGTGCTCGACATCAAGAGCAACATCGAAGGCGGCAGCACACTGCATGAATCGCTCGCCAAGTTTCCGCTGTACTTCGATGATCTTTTCGTCAACCTGGTGGAGGCGGGAGAACAGGCCGGCGCACTCGAATCGCTGCTGGACAAGATCGCGACTTACAAGGAAAAGACCGAGGCCCTCAAGAAGAAGATCAAGAAGGCGCTGTTTTACCCGATCGCGGTGCTTGTCGTCGCCATCATCGTGTCGATGATCCTGTTGATATTCGTGATTCCCCAGT
>Ga0116228_10001702_pt1 | contig 18433 bp, 17 predicted proteins | sample S1TSphfallax_2_FD_89694 | JGI IMG/M metagenome (GOLD analysis project Ga0116228, IMG submission 89694) | Host-associated microbial communities from peat moss isolated from Minnesota, USA - S1T2_Fc - Sphagnum fallax MG | ecosystem: Host-associated > Plants > Peat moss > Unclassified | place... | reverse complement strand
TCGATTGGGGCTTCGCGTGGCCGGCGAATCGACGCATGCTCTACAATCGCGCGTCCGCCGACCCCGACGGCAAGCCGTGGAGCGAACGGAAACGCTACATGTCGTGGGACGAAGCCACGCAAAAATGGGTCGGGCCCGACATTCCCGATTTCCCCGCAACGAAGTCGCCCCACGAACCGGCGAAACCGGGCGCGGGCGGCATCGACGCGCATTCGGGGAGCGATCCGTTCATCATGCAGCTCGACGGGCGCGCGCAACTTTTCGTGCCGAACACGCTCAAGGACGGTCCGTTGCCCGCGCACTACGAGCCGATCGAATCCGTCGTTGCGAACGCGGTCTACACGCAACAAAACAATCCGAGCTTGCGGCAGTGGAACCGCACGGATAACGCATACAACGGCACCGAGAATCCGGACTTCCCCTACGTGCTCACGACGTATCGGCTCACGGAGCAATCGGGCATCATGACGCGCTACGTTCCGTGGCTCGCGGAGTTGCAGCCGTCGCTCTTCGCGGAGATCGACCCGGAGCTCGCCGTGATCGTCGGCGTACGCAACGGCGATTGGGTGACGATCGCAACGAAGCTCGGCGAGATCGAAGCGCGCGCGCTCGTGAGCGGTCGCATGCGTCCGCTTCGCCTGGGGAAGGGTCGCCGCGTGCATCAGGTGGGCGTTCCCTACAACTACGGCGGCCTCGGCTTCACGAAAGGCGATTCGATCGGCCAGCTCGTGCCGCTCGCGATGGACCCCAACGTCTCGATTCACGAAGCGAAGACGGTGACGTGTAACGTGCGCGCCGGTCGCCGTGCCGCCTACGTCGCGACGGAGCGCGCCGTGGACGAGCCCGTGCCCGCAGACGAACGGCGCTCGCACGGAACCTCCGAAGTACACGGGGCCGATGGCGGCCCCGACCGAAATGGAGCGCATGGCTAGCGGCTTTTTCACGGACACGACGCTCTGCATCGGCTGCAAAGCGTGCGAGGTCGCGTGCAAGCAGTGGAACCAGCTGCCCGCCGACGGCTACGAATTCACGGGCGATTCGTACGATAATACGAGCGCGCTCAAGGGCACAACGTGGCGCCACGTCGCCTTCGTCGAACAAACGGCTCCACCGGAAGCGCCGCCGATGGTCACCAAGTGGCTGATGATGAGCGACGTGTGCAAACATTGCACGCATGCGGGCTGCCTCGAAGCGTGCCCCACGGGCGCGATCGTCCGCAACGAGTTCGACGACGTCTACATCCAGCCGGATATCTGCAACGGCTGCGGCTACTGCGTGCCCTCGTGCCCGTTCGGCGTCGTCGATCTCATCACGCACGCCGACTACACGGAGTCGCGACACTTCGTCTCCGACGGGCGCACGCACGACGACGCGACGCAGACCACGGGCGGCGTCGCCGGGAAGTGCACGCTCTGCTACGACCGTCAAAAAGTCGGCGTGGAACCCGCATGCGCGAAGGCGTGCCCGACCGAGTCCATTCAATTCGGGGACGTCGCGGAATTGCAGGCGCGCGCGAAATTGCGCGTCGAGCAACTCGCGGAACGCGGTGTCGATTCGTATCTCTACGGCGTGGATTCCGATTCGTCGGTCGGCGACCTCAACGCGTTCTTTCTGTTGACCGCGGAACCCGAAGCGTACAACCTGCCGGCGCGGCCGGTCTTGCCATCGACGCATCAGCCTGCGGGATATGCGAGCGCGGCGCTCGCGGCCACGGCGCTCGCGCTCGTGGGCTTCGCGGTTTTTCGCGCGCGGTGAGCCTCTCGCGGGCGGACTTGCGCGCGCTCGACCCCGATGCATCGTCGCGCGGCGTCGGCGACGGCGCGGAACTTCCGGCGCACGCGCCCGCGACGTATTACGACCGTCCCCTGCTCAAGAAACCGCATTGGGAATGGGAAGTCGTCTCGTATCTCTTCATGGGCGGCGTGATGGGGGGCTCCGGGATTCTCGTGGCGCTCGCCGACGAACAAGGCGACGACGAAGCGCTCGCGCGCACCGCGCGCTACGTGTCGTTCGCGCTCGCATCGACGTGCCCGATCGTTCTGATCAAACACCTGGGGCGGCCGGAGCGCTTCCTCAACATGATGCGCATCGTTAAATTCAAATCCGTGATGTCGATGGGCGTGTGGGGGCTCGTCGCGTTTTCGTTACCGGCGACCGCGGCCGCAGCGGCGCAGCTCGTGCGCGACGGCCGCTTACCCGCGCCGCTCGACTTCGTGCACGCGCTCGCTCCACGCGCGCTCACGAATCCCGCGCAACTCGTGCTCGGCGCGTTCATCGCAGGTTATACGGGCGTGCTTTTGAGCGCGACGGCGAATCCGCTTTGGGCGACCGGTAAACGGCACATCCCGGCACTCTCGGTCTGTTCGGGCGTCGCGGGGGCGTGCGCGGCGAACAACGCGCTGCTCGCGCTCTTCGGTGGGAACGTCTCGACGTCGCGAAAACTCGATCGCCTCGAAGCCGTGGCCGGGCTTGCGGAACTCGCCGTCATCCTCTCGTTTCGCTCGCACGCGCGCGAGATCGGCAAGCCGATGTTCGCGGGGAAGCGCGGCGCGAAGCTGCGCACGGCAACGCTGTTCGGCGGCATCCTCATCCCGACGCTGCTCAACCTCGTCCCCATCCACGCGCGGTGGAAGACGCTCGTCGCGTCGGGGCTCACGCTCGCGGGCGGGTACGTGCTGCGCGAAACGCTCATCGAGGCGGGCAAAGAATCGGCGGACGATCCCCGCGTGAGTTCGAGGCAACCCGAATGATCGACGAGCGCCCCGGCCCCTCGGTCGAAGCGCGCATCCTCACGTACGAGGGCGGCGTCGCCGCACCGCGTTACGATCGCGTCGCCACGGAAGAACCACTCGAGATCCGGTTGCGCGCGGGGGGCGAATCGCGCACGATCGCGATCACGATGCGCACGCCGGGGAACGACTTCGAACTCGCGGCGGGATTCCTTCACAACGAGGGGATTCTCGCACGCCACGATGCCTTGCTCGGCATTTCGTTCTGCATCGATCGCGACGTCGATGCCGAGCAGCGCTACAACATCGTCAACGTCGATCTCGCCGCGCGCACGCTTCCCGACCTGCAGACGCTCGACCGGCACTTCACGACGACGAGTGCGTGCGGCGTGTGCGGCAAAGCCAATCTCGACGCGCTGGAAGAGCGCGGACTCGAACCGATCGCGAGCGATCTCACGCTCGATCCCGCGACGATCGCGGCGCTTCCCGATCGCCTGCGGGCGGCACAAGGCGTCTTCGCGCAGACCGGTGGCTTGCATGCCGCCGCGCTCTTCGATCGCGGCGGCACGCTCTCGCTCGTACGCGAGGACGTGGGGCGACACAACGCGCTCGACAAGCTCGTCGGCTCGGCGTTCCTCGCCAAGCGATTGCCGCTCGATAAGAACGTCCTCCTCGTAAGCGGCCGCGCGAGCTACGAGCTCGTGCAGAAAGCGGTCGCCGCACGCATTCCGATCGTGTGCGCGGTCTCCGCCCCGAGTAGTCTCGCGGTCGATCTCGCACGGCGCTTCGGCGTCACGCTCGTCGGTTTCTTGCGCGGCTCGCGCTTCAACGTCTACGCACATCCCGATCGAATCGGCGCGACATCGGCATGAACGAACGCGAGGCGATTCATTTCGAAGACGCGGTCGCGCGCATCGAAGCGGCCTGCGAACGGCTGGGGTCCGAGACGATCGCACTCGACGGTGCCGCCGGACGCATTCTCGCGCGTACGCTCGTGGCCGAGGACGATCTCGTCCCGTTCGCGCGCTCCGCGATGGACGGTTTCGCAATCGTCGCGGCGGATGCGCGCGAGCGGCGATCGTTCCCCGTGCGCGGCCGAGCGTATGCCGAGCGTGGACGATCGCGTCTGCACGAACGCGGGACGGCGACGGCGATCGCGACCGGCGCGCCGATTCCGATCGGTGCCGATGCCGTGGTGCCGCTCGAGGACGTCGTGGAACGCGACGGCACGATCGTCCTCGATCGTTTGCACGCGGTTCGTGCGGGCGATCACGTGTTTCCGCCGGGCGAAGACGCGCGGCGCGGCGACGTTCTCGCGCGCGAAGGCGAAGCGCTGCGGCCGCAGATCCTCGCGCTACTTGCGAGCGCGGGCCATGCGACGCTCGACGTGATTCGCCGCCCGCGTGCGAGCGTCGTGACGTCGGGCGAGGAAATCGTCGCGGTCTCCGAGCGACCCGCCTTCGGCGAGATTCGCAACAGTAACGCGACGGCCGTCGCTGCGGCGCTCGCCGCATTCGGTGCCGAGGTCGTAAGCGTCGAGCACGTGCGCGACGATCGCGATGCGTTGCGTCGTGCGATCGCGCGCGCGGCGGAGCGCTCCGATCTCGTCGTGACGACCGGCGGCGCATCGGTCGGCGAGCGCGACTACGTCAAACCCGCGCTCGACGACCTCGGCGCGAGCTTCGCGTTTCGCTCCGTCGCCATGCGCCCGGCGCGGCCATCGGCGTTCGCGCGCCTTGGCGAGAGTCGCATCGCGGCGCTTCCCGGAAATCCCGCGGCGGTTTCCGTCGCACTCGCCGAACTCGTACGCATCGCGGTCGCGAAATTCGCGGGGCGCGCCGACACGCGCTTACCGCGAGTGACGGCTCGCCTCCGCGGCGACATTCACGGCAAGGGCGACCGGACGTATTTTGCATTCGTCGCGCTCGGCATCGATGCGGACGGCGTGCTCGAGGCGTCGCCGCTCGAGAATCAGTGTTCCGCGCTAACGCGCACGTCGGCGGACGCGAGCGGCTTCGCGGTCGTTCCGCCCGATCGCGGTGACGTTCGCGACGGCGACACGATCGGCGTCGACGTTTTTGACTGGAGCCTCGTGCGAAGCGCCGTTCGCGTGTAGCGAATCGACGGGCTCGGCTTGCGCGTGCCACCGATTCAACTGCAGCGCACTCAGCGACGCGCCGTCACCTTCACCGCCGACGTCGGCAAACGAGATCGCGAGGATCGCCACATCGTCCGTCGGGCGGCTTCCCTCGAACACGAACTGCTCGATCGTCAGCGCCGGATCCGAACAGCCGACGGCGCGGCGCGCCGCTTCCAGTAGACGCGCCTGTCCCGCGATCACGTCGCGCTTATGTTCGAGCACGCCGTCGGTATAGAGCACCATGAGCGCCCCCGGATCGGCCACCGCCTCAAACGGGGTGTACTTCGCGTCGGGCACGATGCCGAGCGGTAGGCCTTCTTGCGCCATGAACGCGGCCGTGCCGTCCCGCCGCGCCATCACGGGCGCGGGATGCCCCGCCGTCGCGTAAACGATCTTTCGACTCGCGGGGTCGAGATAACCGCAGACCGCCGTGACCATGCGCGAATCTTGCACGAGCAGCGAACCGTTCGCGCGCGAGAGCACGATCGCGGGATCGTTCTCGTGAAGCGCCGCCGAGACGATCGCTTGACGCGCGCGATTCATCACGACGGCCGCATCGAGCCCGTGGCCCGCGACGTCGCCGATCGAAAAGAGAATGCGATTGTCGGGGAGCGCGAAGGCATCGTACCAATCGCCGCCGACTTGCGCTTCCGCCGATGCCGGCACGTACGTCGCGTGCAACCCGACGCCAGGCGTGAGCGGCAACGTCTTCTGCAAGAACGCCTCTTGAAGAGCATCCGCAATACGCTTTTCATTTTCGTAAAGGACCTGCGCTTCAAACGCCGCGCGTGCGGCACGCGCTTGCAAGAAACCGAAACCGAGCGCGGCAATAACGAGAACGCTGAGTACGGCGAGGTTGAGCGCGAGGATTAGCGAGATTTCGCGATCGGCGCGATCGTAGGCAGCGGACGCAGCCGCATCGAGCATGGTCTGCAGGCGCGTATCGACTTGGCGAAAGTCGTTGACGATTTTGAGCCCCGCCCGTTGGATCGCGATCGCGTGCGGAGAATGCACGGCCGTGGCGAGAAGAGGCCCCGCGACCGTTCGCGACCACAGCGCGTTGTCGCGTTGCTCCCGGTCGACGAGCGGCTCGGCATCCGGGATATCGACGCCCTGAACCGCGCTCGCGAGTTTCGCGAATGCTCCCGGCGAGCGAGCGAGCGCGTCCGTATATGGTTCGAGGAACTCTCGATCGCCGGTACTCGTATAGCCGCGAAGGCCGGTCTCCTCGTCGAGTTGAACGCGGAGGACGATCGCGCGAGCCCGCTGAGCGGTTCGCGCCGCAAGCTCGTACTTCGAGGTCGCGCCGATCCGTCCGTGCACGAAAAAGCTCGCCAGGGCGAGCACGGGCACCACGACGATGAGGAGAAAAATCGGGGCTCGGAGTTCGCGCAGAATGTGGGCTCGCTTTCGTTTCCCTTTAGACTACGGCTGCGCCCCTTTCAGCGCCTAGCGAGCAACCCTAAGCGCAGCCCGCATCTCGGCGTGGATGCGACCGTTGCTCGCGAGTATCGAACCGGCGTCGATCGCGAAATTCGAGCCGTCGATCGCCGTCACGGTGCCCCCCGCTTCCCGCACGATCAACCCACCGGCGGCCACGTCCCACGCCTTCAAATCGAATTCCCAGAACGCCTCGAACGTCCCATTCGCGACATAGGCGAGGTCGAGCGCGGCCGAACCATCGCGACGCACCGCCTGCGCGATACCCGAAAGCCTTGCGAAGTTCTCACCATTGCGTTCGTACTTCGCAGGCATGAAACCGGTGCACACGAGCGAGTCGCCGATCGTCGAGGTCTGCGAAACCGAGATCGGCGTGCCGTTGCGCGTCGCGCCGGCGCCACGCGATGCTGCGAACGTCTCACCGAGCGCGGGCGCGTGGATCGCACCGGCGACGACCTCTCCGCCACGTTCGTACGCGATGGAGACGCAATAGAACGGGTAGCCGTGCGTATAGTTCGTCGTACCGTCGAGTGGATCGACGATCCAGCGTTCGTCGCTCGTGCCGCCACGTGCGCCCTCTTCTTCGCCGAGAATCGCGCTCGCGGGAAACGCGGTGAGGAGTCGCTCGACGATCAGTCGTTCGCTCGCGCGATCGGCGACGGTGACGAGGTCCCCGCGTACGCCCTTCTCGCGTGTCTCGAGCGGGCCGCCCGCGAGACGGAGCAAGAGCGCGCCGGCTTCGCGCGCCGTATCGATCGCCGTTTGAAGCGGGTCCAACTGCCTCCCATGCGAGAACACCAACAGCGATGTTCGAACGACTTCTTACCGCCCTCGAAGCCGCCGTCCTCGCGCTTTGGGCGGGCGCGATGGCCGGCTTCGCTTTCGTTTTCGCCCCGATCGCCATCAAGATCGTGCCCGAAATGGGAACCTTCGCGACGCTGATCGGAGCGTTCATCCGCGGCCTTTCGTCGTTCGGCGGCGTGTGTGGCGGGATCGCAATCGCGGCCTCGCTCGGGCGCGCGATCGCACCCGAGTCTCGCACGCTGGCGGCCGGTCGCATCGCGCTCGTCTCGATCGGGCTCGTGGCATCGGCGTACGAAACGACCACGATCATTCCGCGGATGGAAGCGACGGCCGCGCAGATTCCGGGAGCGATCGATTCGGTTCCGAAGGACGATCCGCGGCGCGCCGCCTACGACGAGGAGCACCATCAGTCGACCCGCGTATACGGCATCGCCTTCCTCTGCGTGCTGGCCGCGGTCGTGCTCGTGCCCTTCGGCCGCGCGATTCGCTCCCGCGGGGTTGACCCGTCCGAAGCGTGACCCGTATACTCAGAGCTGGACATCTCGATAGGTGAGGCGTCTGCGAGACACATATGCCGCTGCCCCGAAACGTCGAAAGACGCCAAGTGGGTGGAACAGGCTCCGCCGACATAAGGCGGCGCTCAAGGCGGCTGACGAATTTCGTCTACGGTGCGCAGTGCCAAAACTCGAAGCGACTGAGATGTAGCCGAGGTTCTCCCGAGCCTTCGGTTTCATGCCGGTCGCGCCCAAGCGTCCGGTTTTTTTGTTTGCTTACGTACGAAAGGAGAGGGCGGCATGGCATTCGCAGACGGCTACCTCTCCGAGTTGATCGGACGCCAGGCGGTCCTCCAGGGCCCCGCGCGGCTCCCCGTCGGCCGAGTCGTCGACTTCTTCGTCGGTAAACCGGACGACACGTTCCCCCGCATCGACGGCATCGTGTTCCGCACCAAGGGCGGCCCGATGCAGAGCGCCGTGAGCGACGTCGTCGAGATCGATGTCGATGGCGTGCTCGTGCTGCGCAACGCGCCATCCGAATCTCCGGCACCGGAAAACAAGGCGCTCTTCCTCGTCAAGGACCTCTTCGATAAGCAGATCGTCGATGTCGATGGCCGCAAGGTCGTGCGCATCAACGATCTCGAGATCGCGAATACGGCCGGAACGCTCCGCGTCGTCGCCGCCGATATCGGCGTCGCCGGTCTGCTACGTCGCCTCGGCGCGGGACGCATCGCGCCGCGCCTCCTCGACCGCGTCCCGCGCGACCTGATCGCGTGGGATAACGTCGCACCGATCTCCGACGTGAACCCGACGCAAGTACGGCTCTCCGTTTCGGAATCGCGATTATCGCGGCTGCACCCCTCGGAACTCGCGGACATCATCGGCGAACTCTCGGCACAGGATGCCGCGCGCGTCGTGGGCTCGCTCGACGACGAGACGGCGGCCGATGCGTTCGAGCATCTCGATGCCGACGTCCAACAAGCGATCATTGCGGATCTCGGAGCGGACCGCGCGGCCGACATCATCGAGGAGATGGACTCGGACGACGCGGCCGATCTCCTCGGCGAACTCGACGAGGAACAGCGTACCGCACTGCTCGCGAAGATCGAAGACCGCGAATACGCGGACGAGCTCGAAGAGCTCGTGGAGTACGAATCCGATACCGCCGGCGGCTTGATGACCACGGACTACGTGTGGATCTACCCGCACCGCACGACGGAAGCGACGATCGGCAAGATCCGCGAGATCGCGCCGGAATCGGAGTTCATCTACTACCTCTACGTGACGGACGATAAGCGAAAGCTGCTCGGCACCATCTCGCTGCGCACGCTCTTGCTCTCGCTACCGACGGCGTTCATCCACAAGCTGATGGACACGGATGTCGTGAGCGTCTCCGCCGACACGAGTGCGGAAGACGTCGCGTCGGCGATCGCACGCTACGACTTACTCGCGGTACCCGTACTCGACGACGAAGGCTGCATGCTCGGAATCGTCACGGTCGACGACGCAATCGACGCGATCATTCCGGACAAGATCGCGAACTCGCTCCCACGCTTCATCCGGCATCACGGAAGGCGAACGGGTGTTGGAGCAACGTAAGTCGCGGCTCTGGCGCAACGTTCTCTTGATCGCATCGATCCTCGGACCGGGGTTCATAACCGCGTCCGCGGGCAACGACGTCGGCGGCATCTTTACGTACTCGGTCGCGGGAGCGCAATTCGGCTACAAAGTCATCTGGCCGCTCATTCCGATCGCGGTCTCGCTAATCGTCGTTCAAGAGATGGCCGCGCGCATGGGCGCGGTCACGGGCAAGGGCCTCGCCGCACTGATCCGTGAGGAGTTCGGCGTTTGGATCACGCTGCTCACGATGCTCGGGTTGTTCTTCATGAACACGTTCACGACGTCCGCCGAATTCGCGGGCATCGCCTCGGCGAGCGAGATCTTCGGGGTCTCGCGATACGTCTCGGTGCCCGCATGCGTCGTCCTCGTATTCATCTTCGTGCTCCGAATCAAAGCGAGTCTCGTCGAACGCGTCTTCGTCGTCTTATCTCTCGTCTACGTCACGTACATCGTTTCCGGTTTTCTCGCACATCCGGTCTGGAGCGACGTCGCTCGCGGCACGTTCATCCCGACGATCGAGACGCACGACCCGGCATACCTCGGAACGGTCGTCGCGTTGATCGGCACGACGATATCGCCGTACATGCAGTTCTATTTGCAATCCGCGATCGTGGAGAAGGGCACGCGGCCAAAGGGCCTGCTCGCGACGCGCATCGACGTCGCGAACGGCTCGATACTCGCGATCGTCGTCGCCGCATTCATGATCATCGCAAACGCTGCGACGATCTACGTCTTCAACCAGCACCACACCGCACATCCGATCGTCGTTACCCAAGCATCGGACGTCGCCGTGGCTCTCCAGCCGCTCGCGGGAAAGTTCGCAAGCACGCTCTTCGCGTTCGGAATCCTCAACGCCGGCATTTTCGCCGCAGCCGTTCTGCCGTTGTCGACGAGTTATCTCGTGTGCGAGGCCTTCGGCTTCGAAGCAGCGATCGATCGGCGCTTCAGGGAGGCCCCGGTTTTCTTCGTTCTCTTTGCGATCGGTCTTATCGCCGGAGCCGCACTCGTTCTGCTTCCGGGCATCCCTCTCGTCGGGCTCGCGATCGCATCGCAAGTCGTCCAGGGACTCTTGCTTCCGCTCGAACTCGTCTTGATGCTCGTGATCATCAATCGCGTCCGCGTGATGGGGACGTATCGAAATACGCGCACGGCCAACGTCATCTCGTGGGCGACCGTCGTCATCGTCGGCGTCATCGCTCTCTATTACACGTACACGCAGATCGTCGGAATCTTCGTTCACTAGAGACGCCGCATGAATCGGAAGAACGTCACCTTCGCCATGCTCTTCGGTCTCGCAATCGGCAGCGTGGCGACGATCGCTGCGCGCCCGGAAGACGCGGACGCCCAACCGGAGCCACAGGCGACGGCGAGCGCGACTCCCGTAGCGACGGCAGCGCCCCCCGCATCGCCCGCACCGCGGCTCGTTGGATTGCGCGGCTCGCTCGATGCATCGCTGACGTCGATCGATCAATCGACGAGCGGCCCCGGGCAGATCGGACCCGAGGCGCGAGGCTTCATCGCGGGATCGCCGCTCGCGCCGAATACGCCGTACGATCTCTTTTCGAGCGCACCGCAGGTGCCTGGGATCGCCGGACTCGCGCAAGCGATCGGCACGGCGACGTACGGATTCGCACGCTTCGATGCGAGCGTGACCGGCGGATTTGGTTACGTAAACGGCAGCGTGACGAACGCCGCATATTGGGGTGAATCGCTCTTTCCGACGCTCAATCCGCATCTCGGTTCGCAGGCGTTACCGTATGCGATCGTGTTCCCGACGCACGCCGGTGAAGACGACGCGCGCGTGTTCCGCGCATCGCTCCTCGGCGGATCGCTCGCAACCGCGGATGGGAACCTGCGCGTCCGCGGCGGCTATTTCGATCTCGCGCAGACCGATCGCTTCGCGTTCGCGCAACCGGCGCTCACGAGCGTGAATCCGGCCATCGGATTCGCAACCGCGGAGTCGCTCGGCAACGGCGTTCCAAATCTCGACGATTGGAACCCCACGTCGACACAGCTTCCACTCGACGGCTTCGATGCCGTCGGCAAACGTGGCGGCGCGACGCTCGAACTCACGAATGCCGCGCTCGCGGCGCTTCCCGGCGAGATGGCCCGGTTAACGATGGGATCGCTCGTGGTCGACCACGGCGAGGGCACGCGCTTCTCCGGCGACCTCGTGCACGTCGTCACGAGCGGCCTTCCGTTCGTGACGACCGTGCCGTTCGGTGCGAACCCAACGTACGAGGTCACGCCGCAAGGCGTGTTACCGACGAGCACGCTCGACGGTCAACGACAAACCGTCGCGGGCCTGCGGGGCACGTTTCATATCTCGACGTCATACGCCCTCGACGGCGTCGTCGAAATCGGGCGCTCGTGGTACGACGCGAGCGACGCGGCGATGCCGGGCACCGGGAAACCGGGCGGCTTCTATCACGTGGGATTCACCAAGACGCAAGGCCGCATCACGGCGATGCTGGATCTCTATCGCATGGAACCACGCTACGCGCCGATCATCTTGCCGTACGGCGCGCCGGAAAATCAGTGGAGTGCCGCGTTCGCGTGGCCCGGGCAATGGCTCAAATCGAACTATCAATCGATCGATAATTCGGTGCTCGGCGTCAATCGCCAGGGCTACCGCTTCCGCTACTACGTCGATAAGGGTCCGCTCGAAGTGCATCTCGAGTACACGGACCTCCGACAGATCGAACCGGAGACGACGGTCACGGCGGAAGAAACGGGATTCGTCGACGGCTACTACCTGCCGCAGATGCCCGACGCCGCGACCTTCGGACGCCAGAAGCGCTACGGATTCTGGTCGGCGTGGCACCCGTCGTTCGGCGACGTGATCCTCGATGTCGTCGACGATACCCTCAATCGTCCGACCGTCGCCGGGCGGCCGCTCGACGGCGTTTCGTACGAGGTTCCACAAGCGATCCTCACGATCGACCGTCACATCTCACCGAACGTGATCGCCTCGGCCGGCCTCGGACGCTATGCGATGAACGGCCGCTTTTCCGAGCCGATCGATTTCTCCGAACGTGTTTTTCTCGCGGGCGCGGAGGTCCGCGAAACGTCGCAGGCCTCGCTCCTCGTGAGCTTCCGGCGCTTCGCGTTCGGCGGCATCACGACCGACCCATCAATTCCAGGATCCCCGAACTTTACGGGGTCGCTCGTCACGGTCGAGCAACGTCTGCACCTCTAAGCCCACCCGCGTGGTACCATGAAGGCGGCCTCAGCCGGCTACGGCGTGCATTCCGAGGCTGAATACGATCGCGAAAACGAGAAAACCGACCACGTAGACCCCGATCACGAGGGGGCGCGGACGGCCCTTGCGGGCGAACGCGGTCCCCATCGCATACGTTCCCCCATTGAGAATCGCCAAAATCCAGTGCAGGGGCGGAGGAGCGACCTTCGTCACACCCCACACGGCAGCGCCGACGACGATTTGGAGGACCAGCACATAAAGAACGACACGGCGGGCGGGCTCCCAGAAGATCGCAGCGAGCGACGTCAGCACGACGAGGAAGCCGATGGCGTAATGAACGTTGAGAAGAGTCATGTCTTGGGGCTCTTCGCGTGATCGATAGCGCCGTCATGTCGAACGACGAACTCGTCGATTTTGCCGAAGGACTCGCTCGCGTCGCGAGCACCGGCGGCGGTCCGAAAGCGCTCGCAGCGCATCTCGCGACGCTGCTCGACGCCGCGGTTCTCGTTGAAGATGCGGAATGGCGCCACGTCGCGCTCGCCGGCGCAGCGAAACGTTCGGTGCCGCCCTCGAGCCGCGATTTGATTTCGGCCGCGCCGAAAGACGGCGATGGCGTGATTGCGTTGCAAACGCCGGGCGATGCCGCGGGCGGCGTGGCCGTTCGCATCCGCGGTGGCGACTCTCCGATCGGCTGGCTCTCGGTGTTCCCGAATGCGACGGGGGCGGAAGGCCGCCTCGGCGCGGTTCGCCTCGCCGCCGCCGCAATCGCGGTCGAACTCTCGCGCGATGCCGGCGGCGGACGCAACCGTCGTAAATCGTTTTGGGACCGTTTGATTTCGCGCGCGTACGACGATCCGATCGAAGCGAAGGACGATGCGACGGCGCGCGGCATTTCGCTCGCGGCATCGTACGTCGCCGTCGCGATCGAGGCCGAAGGTCTCGAAGAAGCGGTCGCGACCGCGAAGATGGGCGACCTGCGTCGCATCTGCCTTGAGACGCTGCGCTCCGGCGCGGGCGATATCGTCGTACTCGAACGCGGCGGCGGCTTCGTGTTTCTCTGCCCGGCGCCGATGGAAGTCGATGCGGCCAACGCCCGAACGGCCGCAACGCTGATCGCGCGAACGGCGACGAAGAATCACTTCGGCGCGAAGATCGTCGGCGGCGTGGGTCGCCCGGCCGAAGCGATCCTCGCACACCGCACCGTCGAAGAGGCACGCGAATCGATGTTCATCGCGCGGCGTCTCTTCGGCGGTTCGCGCGTGATGCCGTACGACGATCTCGGCGTGTATCCGCTGCTGCTGCGCGGCGGCGCCACCTCGAACGAACTCCGCGAATTCTCCGATCGCATTCTCGCGCCGCTCCGCGCGTACGACGAGAAGCATCAGACGGAACTGATCCGCACGCTACGCCTCTACTTCGATGTCGGGCAAAACGTGAAGACGGCGGCTGCGGAACTCTCCGTGCATCGGCACACGGTCTTCTACCGCTTGCGTCAGATCGCCGAAATCAGCGGACACGATCTCGATTCCGCCCACGACCAACTCACGCTTCGGACTGCGATGGCGATCGATGCACTCAACGCTCGCGAACGGTAAGACCGTCAGCAAACGCGACATCCTGCGGCTTGCGAAGGAGCGCGAGGTTCGCTTCGTGCGCCTCTCGTTCGTCGACATCCTCGGCATCAGCAAGAGCGTGTCGATTCCCGCAAGCGAACTCGAGCGCGCGCTCGAGGGAAAGGTCACGTTCGACGGCGGTTCGATCGACGGGTTCGTGCGGGGTGAGGAAGCCGATATGCGGCTGCTGCCCGACCTCACCACGTTCGCCGTGTATCCGTGGACGAACGGCGGCCACAACGAAGCACGCCTGATCTGCAACATCGCGACGCCCGACGGCGAGCCGTTCGAAGGCTGCCCGCGCACGACGTTGATGCGCGCGATCGACGATGCATCCGACGTCGCCGCCGGATTGCAGAGCGGACTCGAAGTCGAGTTCTATCTATTCGACGTGGGCACGGACGGCGTACCCACCACGGAATCGAACGACGTCGGTTCCTATTTCGATATCAACGAGAGCGATCGCGGCGAGCTCGCGCGCACGGAAATCGTCACCGCACTCGAAGCGATGGGGCTTTCCGTTTCGAGTTCGCATCACGAGCACGGGTCGGGCCAACACGAGATCGATTTACGCGAGACGAATTTGCTCGCCGCATCCGACGCTTTGGTCACGCTGCGCACCGTTGCGAAACACGTCGCCGCGCGTCACGGCTTGCATGCGACGTTCATGCCGAAGCCTGCCGAGCATCTCGCCGGCAGCGGCGTGCACGTCTATTTTTCGTTTCCGAAGGATAGCTCGGACGACGACGGTATCGACGAAGACGACCTCGGCGAGAGCGCGCTCTTCGCGATCGGCGGCCTCCTCGCGCACGCGCCCGCTTTCACGGCAATCTGCAATCCGACCGTAAACTCATACAAGCGACTCGTCGCCGCGTGGGACGCGCCGATCTACACGGTGTGGTCGCACCGCAGCGCGAACTCGCTCGTGCGCGTGCCTTCCCCCGAAGACGCGCGCGCGCGCATCGAAGTACGTAGCGCCGACCCGTCGTGCAATCCGTATCTCGCGATGTCGGTGTTGCTCGCAAGCGCTGCGAACGGTATCCGCTCGCACGCGCTACCGGGCGACCCGCTGACGGGCTCCACCTACGAACTCAACGAACGCGAGCGCGACAAACGCCGCATCAAAACGCTCCCGAAGTCGCTACGCCAAGCCCTGGTGGAACTCGAGAAAGACGTCGTCGTCCGCGCCGCGCTCGGCGACCACATCTACCACGCATTCCGCGACGCCAAGGTAGCCGAATACGAACGCTACCGCCGAGCTGTCCACCCCTGGGAACGAGAAGCGTACCTGCGGGTTTATTGACCGCATTATCCTACCATGGTAGGATAATGCAGTATGGCGACCACAAAAGTTTCGATCACGATCGATACGGAGCGGCTTGAGGAGCTCAAGAGGCTTTCGGACGCCGGTGTCAGCCTATCCGCTGTTATCGATGAGGCCGTCCGTCGCGAGCTTAAACGCTTGCAGATGATCGCCATTCTTGAAGAGATGGATCGCGAGAATCCGATTTCGGATGAGGACCGCAAAGCTGGAGAGGAATCATGGGAACGCTTCGAATCGTCCTCGACTCAGGTGCCCTCTCCGCCATCGCGGAAGAACAAGGCTTCGCAAGGGCCAAATTCGCGAAAGCGCTAGCCGGCGGCGCCTTGGCGGCCATCCCGACGATCGTCCTCGCCGAGACGACCACGGGCAACGGCGTACGGGACGCGCGCATCAATCGCGTAGCCAAAGGTTGCGACATCGTGGATCTCACCGAAACGATCGCTCGTTCGGCCGCAGCGCTTCGATCGCGCAAGCCCGCATGCGGTGTCGCAGATGCAATTGTCGTCGCCACGGCCGACGCCATGCGCGGCTCGGCGATCTTAACGTCGGATCCGGACGATCTTCGGGCGCTCGCGGCCGAGCGGAACATCTCCCGAGTGACGTCTATCGTTAGATAAAAATTTCAATTACGATCGACGCCAAACGTCTCGAAGAGCTACAGCTACGCGTTTTGGCACGCTTGAAATAAGCGAATAATCCTAGAAGACGCTACCGTTACCCATAATCTAGAGTCCGAGGTCCGTTAGTCCCGGATGGTCAGCTGGACGAGATGACGACCGGTCCCAGTGAAATTTCCGGTCCGCTTCTCCGATCGGGAGATCGTTGATACTTGCGATGCGTAGGCGCATCAGGCCGTTCTCTGCGAACTCCCAATTCTCGTTGCCGTACGATCGGAACCAGTTTCCGGAATCGTCACGGAATTCATACGCGAAGCGCACCGCGAGGCGATCCTCGTGAAAGGCCCAAAGCTCTTTCACGAGACGGTACTCGAGTTCGCGCGCCCATTTGCGTTTCAAGAACGCGACGATCTCCGCGCGCCCGTGCACGAACTCCGCGCGATTGCGCCAACGGCTGTCCTCCGTGTACGCGAGCGACACGCGTTCGGGATCGCACGAATTCCAGCCGTCTTCCGCGGCGCGGACTTTCTGGATGGCCGTCTCTCGCGTGAACGGCGGGTAGGGCGGACGTCCGCTCATACGGGAACTTTCGTTCGGCGAACCGCAACTCCGGCTTCGCGGAGTAACCGCCATGCCGCGGCGACGTCGGCTTCGGTCGTGCGTTCGTTGCCGATCGCGATGCGGATTGCGACGTTGCCGTTAAGTTTCGTCGTCGAGAAGAATGCTTCGCCGGTTGCGTTCACGTACTCGACGAGCGCGAGATTGTGCGCGTCGAGTTCCGTGTCCGTCAGATCCGGCGGACGGTGCCGGAAGCACACGACCGAGAGCGGATGCGGCGCCATCACCTCCCACTCGTCCGATGCATCGACCCATTCCGCAAACGCTTGCGCGAGCGCGACGTGGCCGCGTAAGAGATCGCGCATGTGCTTGACGCCGAGGTGGCGCATCGCGAACCACAGCTTGAGCGCGCGGAATCGGCGACCAAGTTGGAGACCGTAGTCCATGTAGTTGCGCACGCCGGTATCGGTGACCGGCAGATAGTCCGCCGTAAGCGCGAACGTCTGGCGCAGATTCTCGAGATCGCGCACGTAGAGCACGGAGAGATCGATCGGCACGAACAGCCACTTGTGCGGATTGAGCACGAGCGAATCCGCATGCTCGCTTCCGGCGAGTAACGATCGGAACTCCGGCACGATCGCGGCCGGCCCGGCGTACGACGCATCGATATGCAACCATGCGCCGTAGCGCTTCGCGATCGGCGCGATCGCCGGCACGGGATCCGACGACGTCGTGGACGTGGTGCCGACGGTTGCGGCGACGCACATCGGGCGCATGCCACGTGCGACGTCGGCCGCGAGCGCGGCTTCGAGCGCGTCCGGGCGCATCGCAAACACATCGTCGCACGCGACCTTCACGACGTTCGCGCGCCCGAGCCCGAGCGCAATCGCGGCCTTTTCGACGTGCGAGTGCGTGTGATCGGTGATGTAGACGCGCAGCGGCGGCAGATCGTCGCGACCCGCCATGCCGCGCTCGCGGATCTCCAGCCCGAGCGCTTCACGCGCGGCGGCGAGTGCGGTGAACCCCGCGATCGATGCGGTATCGTAGACGATACCGTGCAGGCCGTCGTCGAGCCCGAGCAACTGCCGGAGCCACACGAGCACGACTTCCTCGAGTTCGGTCGCCGCGGGCGACGTACGCCACGTCATCGCGTTCACGTCGAGCGCGGCCGCGAGTGCCTCTGCGACCACGGCCGCGGGCGTCGCGCTAATCGAGAAGTAGGCGAAGAACCGCGGGTGGTTCCAATGCGTGATCCCGGGCATCACGAGCGTCTCGAAGTCCGCGAAGATCGTCTCGAAAGGCTCGCCGTCCTCGGGCGCCTCGGCGGGCAACGCACGATGCAGATCGCCGGGCTCGGCTCGGGAGAGAACCGGGTAGCGGCTCGGGTTCTGGTAGTAGCCGTCGATCCAGCGGGCGGCGCGGTCGAAGGCGCTTAGGAGATCGTCCAAATGCCGACGATCTCGTGGATATAGATCGTGGCACCTTCTTCGCCCGTGCGTTTGAGGTACACCGAGACCGATTGATCCGAGAGCAGCTCGGTCCGAAGCTCTCCGACGAGCTCCGACGCATCGTCGAGTTGGACCCGGACGCGGTGCCCCGCATAAGAGCGCAGCTCGGCGATATCCATCGTTCCCTCAACCCCCGCCATCATTGGGTGTGGACGCCGGGCGGGCACCGGCGGTTCCAAATGCGACCGGAGTCACCGAACCCGGGGCGAAGTAGCGGTACGATGGCCGAAAACGGCCGCGCGGAGGCAGCACCATGAAGTACCGGACCTACCCAAAAACCGACATTACCGTTAGCGAGGTCGGCTTCGGCCTGTGGACGACCTCGACCGGGTGGTGGGGGACCTTCACGGACGACGAAGCCGTCGCCCTGATGCACGCGGCGCT
>Ga0116228_10001701_pt1 | contig 18435 bp, 19 predicted proteins | sample S1TSphfallax_2_FD_89694 | JGI IMG/M metagenome (GOLD analysis project Ga0116228, IMG submission 89694) | Host-associated microbial communities from peat moss isolated from Minnesota, USA - S1T2_Fc - Sphagnum fallax MG | ecosystem: Host-associated > Plants > Peat moss > Unclassified | place... | reverse complement strand
GTGGCAATAAGACTCCAATGATCACCAGACTCTTCAGTTTCTAAGGGATCACACATAGCAGCAGTAAAGGATTTGGATAAAATCTCAACAACCTACCGCTGACAACAGGTGGGTGGGAACTAAAGAAAAACAAAAAAAACCCAATGTGGAAACAAAATAGAACACTTGCTGTGAGGGTTGGTTTGTCCTCACAATAAGGCTCTAATATTGCTTGCTACAAAGTGCAGGAATCGTCAACCATGGAACTTGACAGGTACCTCATAATTCCTTCACGTATAAGTTGGCATTGCAAAATAGGAAACACGATTAGTACTTAAGAGATTCTCATGAGAGAGGATTGCAGAAATACTGCCTTGTACTGCAAAATCCTGGAGTTGCCAGACAATGCCTGGAAATTGCACACATCGACCAAAAGCCCAAGAACTTTAGTTCACACAACAAATAATGCCATTTACATCTCACTGACTTAAGATCCTCTAGAGCATACCTCCACCATATAACAACAAAGTTTCAGCATGTTTTTCACACCTGTTGTCAGATATAGGAAAGCTTTGAATCTTAGGCACATTACTTTGCCAAGGTTCTATATCCCACAGGAACCTAAAACCTTCCTTACAACTCTGACTTTAACAAGCACCACCCCATTTAATGGCAACAAATGTTCAAATCTCAAGCATTTTTATGACCTTACAGGCAGAATCCAGATTGAAATTGTCACCTGCCTTGTGCTGTATCCTTGTTGTAGCCTCCCACTCCTGACACAAAACCTGGGCATGTGGACAAACAACGATAGAGCACATCCAGATGAAACACAAGAATACAAGTGTACATTGATAGAACACACATACCAGATGAACACAAAAACACAAGAGTGCAAAAACTCTTACTGCAGTGCTGTAGGAAAGGCAAAGAACTGAGCTGTGATCCCAGAACTCTAGTACCCAAAAATCAAAATCACTGATAGACAGAATTCTTCCCTGACAAATGTCAAGGTTTAGGGTTTACACAAGGTTCAGCATATAGCACTTAAGGTTTTCAAGGAAATTTAAGGTTTGTGGAGTGCTACTGATAGCAAGAATATACAAGCAACAATCATACTTCATGCGCATCTGCTTCCAGTAAGCTCAAGAGAAGAGATTTTTCTTCAAGTTTTGGATTGCAAGTCATGGTTACAACTGGCAGATTTATGTCACTCTTCGTTGCCACTACATAAGCAGATGCATTTTCAGCTTTTTCTTCCAGGTATATGTATGCTCTTCAAGGAAGTGCATGTTCTCGATGTCCTGCATACTCACCATCTTTGGAATGAGCTTGTTCCATTGCTGGAGCACCAGGTTCAATCCCCCAGATTTCTCAATACCACTCTTTTCAAGCTCGTGACCTGCTTCTGTGTGTCTGAATGAGCTTGTGAATTCCCAACCTCCAGAAGCTTGGCAATGTCCTGTTGTTCAGCAAATTGCAATGCCGCTGTCTCCTCTAGTGCTTGATTTTGTGTCTTGAGCTGATCATCTTCTCTTGCAAGCATTTGTTCAATGCTCAATCCATTTCTGTTGCCATTGTTTCAATTGCTGATTTGAGAGCTGTGACCTCTGACATTGGCATCTTGCCATCCTCTGCAAACTTTGCAAAGCCCACATTGTTTGAAGAGCTTCCTTTTGCAGTTACCATCTCGAGGGGGCATATCCTAATACTCCAAAAGCCTTTCTTTTCCATGTCCTCCACTTTATTGACTGCGAAGTGGCACTCCTCTGCAAGCTTCTTCTCCACTGCTGCAAGAACTGCTGCTGGGTCAAGATCTTCCTTCTTCTTCGTTTCTTCCAAAGCCTTGAAGGAGATCTTCTTTTCTCCTTGCCCTAAAACTGCGATTTCAGGCTTCTTCGCCGTTTAGGGCACACGACGACTTCCCCGGAGAGCTTCCCATCGCAGAGCTCCTCGACTTCCGCCTCGAGTTCCCTGAAGCTCGGGATCACCCCATCTTCATCACCATCGCGGGAATCCGGTAGGTCTTTTCTCTTTCTTTTTTTTTGTGGGTATTGCGCGCGAGGAAGAAGTTCTAGGGTTAGAGGATTGTGAGAACCTGTCGCCTCGAGTTGCTTGATCTGTTGCGCCTCTCTCATTTCCGATTTCAGTCGGAAGATCTTCTTGTTATTCCGAAGTACTAAGTGCTTGAAGAGAGAGCACAGAGAGAGACAGAGAGAAGGGGGGGTTTGATTTTTTTGGGGGTTTTATGCACAGTTTTCTTGAGAGATGAAGAAGGGAGCGCACCCAGCGTTGCAGTTTATAACCATAGTCTCGCCGCACGGGAGGCTGATCCGAGTCCTGGCGGGGAAAGCGTTCAAGCTGGACCGTCCTTTCTACGTACGCGACCCGGGGAAGCAGTCTGAGACTGTGGGACAGCTTGCCAAGTTCAAGCGCCGCTTCGATTTCACCCCCAAAGCGTCGTCTTCTTCTTCAAATCCCCCCACCTCCAGTTCATCATAGCACCAGAAGTACACACGCGTTGGAGACTCTCACGGCCTTTCTCAGAAGCAATGCTCTTGCAAAAACCAAGAGAGGAATTCATTTTCTGTTCTGTTTTTTTCTGCTGTTGCAGGACTACTTTCTGCCTGCCCCCACACACACACACAAATCAAGTTACCAAGAGAAGAATTACCGCCACGTAGTAAGGAATAGAGTGAGAAAGAAGAAGACATTGTTGTGAATGTGGAGCCTTCTAGAATGCAGGATTTGGACAGTTTTTCTTCAGGGAAACATCACCATGTAGTGAGGAATAGAGTGAGCAAGAAGAAGAAGACATGGCTATGACTGTGGAGCTTCCTGAATGCAGGATTTGGATAGTTTTTCTTCAGGAAACATCACCATATAGGAAGGAATAGAGTGAGGAAGAAGAAGACATGGATGTGAATGTGGAGCCTTCCAGAATGTGGGATTTGGGCAGTTTCTTTTCAGGAAACACCACAATGTAGGAAGGAACAGAGTGAGCAAGAGGACATGGATGTGAATGTGGAGCTTCCGGAATATGGGATTTGGATAGTGCTTTTCTTCTTGTCTTGATGGTTTTGGGATCTGTAACTTCTTGTAGTTCAAAAAGGGAAGGAACACAAGTTGTATCTTTGATCCATTGTGCACAATTGAGGTTTGAGGTTTTGCCTTGATCTGAATGCTGAAGCTTTTTAAAGAGATTGATATGTCATGTCTACATCAAGTGGCAAGATGTGAGACTGTGCAGGATATGTAATGAGATAGGTTGCTTGGTGCATGTGTGTCATGGTTTCAGTGTCACCTACTTGGTGCATCTGTGTGTATGTGCATGAAACATCAAAAGCTTGATTTGTTGATGGCTGAAGTAAGTCTTTTAAGGAGAAGATGGGACGCCAGCAGGCAGGTCTCTTGTTGAGATGAAAAATTGTCAATTCTTTCTGCTGTGCATTTGTTGTCAAATTACTACAAGTGCTCATACATTGGTAAACATGCTGATTTCAATTTGCATCAGGAACATTTGTGAGAGGATTAGAAGCGGTGCAGTAATGTTTGCAGTAACAGATCCTCAAGTTAGGTGGGTTGGATGCCTCACCCAAACATCCCTGTTGGCCCAAACTTATCTGGACACAGTCCAACATGAATGTTGACATTGTCATTTTCCCATCTCTAAATTCTGCGGCATGAACATCTTGGCAGCTGCAAGAAAGCAAACACAAGTATTTATCAGAATTGAGGCTGCTTTCCACTCAAATTTTTGTTGAGTGTAATTCCTTGAAGGGAGGGGCTGTACAACCATGCAGACTAAGTGATGAGAGCTCCATCAGAGCTTAATAAGCGAGGCTTGGTTGCAATTGTACAACTTATTATCACATCATAGGCCAATTCTATCAACCTGAAATTAGGGCTATATTGTCCTGGTGACAGGACATGATTTGTATTGTGAAGCTACTTACCAAATGTAAATCCAGAAGAAAAGGACATTGCTTGGTTCATTGATTCACACCTAACACCAGAAATTGGAAGTAAGCTCATCTGTGAGAAGGATATTCTCTACAGCACTAAAAATGGTAGAAGTCATGGAATCCCTTATGGAGTTGTACAGAACAGTGTCATGAGAGACTGAAGGACCTCAGTGCTGATTGACTTCATGAATTGACTGTTGTAAAATGCTTCCAGGATCCACCTTGGTTGCTGCCATCAAGTGCTTGAGTGCTGGCATGCAGGTGCAATTGATGGTTTGGGTGTTGGGGAAGATGGGGGATATGAGGTCTATGTGATGGGGAGAGAGGGAAGAGGGACAACTGGGTGAGCAGATGGAAGATCTGCTGTGTCCACATGAATGTCAAGCTGCCAGATCCTCCAGTATACTTCACATCTCTGTGGCTGCAGCAATGCCAAAATCAATCCTTGAAAAGCCTCTGTCCAGGTGCAACAGCAAGTCTCAGTGGAGCTCAAGTATGTTGTCAAAGAGTTGTGACAACTTGTGTGCTTATGAATACCTATGTGATACTACTGTGGATTCTAGTGTTGAAGTTACTGCAATTTTGAGATCTATTAGTGAGGTCATTGCACAAGACTGCAAGTGCAGACACAGGTTGCACAGCTCTTATGCCAGAAGCAGGAGTGGGAACTGAAAAGAATGAAGAAGAGCATGTAGGAAAAACAACCTGCAGATGCAATTCTTATATGACCATACATATCGCAGTATGCACATTGCATGCGACGACGCCCTATATTGCTTTTGTTGGTCCACTGGCTCATCTGCTCACCTTGAGCTCTCCTGTTGCCTGCAGCTGCTCCATTTAACACTCCAGCCATAGCTAACCCTCTATCTTTTCTATCCTCCGTCCTCTTGCTGTTTTTCTGCTCGCTTGAGACTTGACAACAGATCTAAAAACCTGTTTCAAAAGCTCCACCACAAAGCGGTGAGTAGGTTGAATCTCTACAACAAGAAGACTAGGAAAGGATTCAAGGTTCAAGGGTTTAAGGAGGGTTTTTGGAGCTTTCCAAACATCTAGAGCTGGAATTGAAGAAGGTGCACCCGAAGACAACTTTCTCCAGATTAAGAAATTGAAATTGTGACCTTGATGGATGATTCATATCTTCTTGGACGATTTATCGTCAATTCTACTCATCCATTTTGAGAGTTTCATTCATGAGGAGACTCCTTGGAAGTTGGTAATCTGGAAAGAAACCCTGCAAGGAACGAAAGAAAAAGCTTCCTGGGCAATGGAGCTTCCTTTCAGTTTTCTTATGTTATTCTGCTGCTGTCACCGTGTTGGGTTTTGTTGGATTTGCGGCGCTCTTGTCAATTGGGGTGCCTGCGTGCGTATGAGAGAAGAAGCTAGCCTGGAGGTAGGTCAAATGCGACGCACAAATGCTGTTTTTTTCTTAGTTTCGTTTTTTTGTTTTGTTGTGATAAGGTAGAAAATCTAAGAAGCGGAAAGTCGGGATATGGGTGACTGTCAGTCTTATTCTTGACTTGCTGCTGCTGCTGCTGTGGAGTTGTTTTAGGTGGAGGAGGAGGAGGAAATCATGCCTGCCATTGTCATGGCAGACGAAGTGGAGCCAATTCTGGCAGAAAATCCTCAGAGGTTCTGCATGTTCCCTATAAAATACCCAGCAGTATGGGAAATGTACAAAAAGGCGGAGGCAAGCTTTTGGACAGGTATGCCATTTCCCTCTCTACTCCAGAAGCATGTGTAGTAACGTATCTCAGTACTTGGGAATCAGGAGAGGGGATGGAAGAATAGTAGTAGAGAAAGGAGAGAGTTTGCAGGTTGTCAGGGTTTAGGGTTTAAGTTGCTTCACAGTACATACATGTTGAGCTTCAATGTAAACTCCGACAATTATTTTGAACTGAGAATTTGTTTCCTTCTGGAGTATCTGGCTTTCAGGTACACACATCTCAGTAACTGGGAATCAGTAGGGGGGATGGAATAGTAGTACGAGAGAGAGAGAGAAATGAGAGAGTCTGCAGGTTGTTAGGGTTTAGGGTTTAAGTTGCTTTACAGTACCTACATGCTGAGCTTCAATGCAACTCCAACAAATCTTTTGAACTGAGAATTTTTCTTCCTTCTGGAGTTTCTGGCTTTCAGGCTCACAAATCTCAGTACCTGGGAATCAGGAGAAAGGATGGAAGAATATTAGGAGTGTGAGAGAAATGAGAGAGTTTGCAGGATGTTAGGGTTAGGGTTTAAGTTGCTTCAGAGTACATACATGCTCTGAGCTTTAATGCAAACTCCAACAATTTTTTTGAACCGAGAATTTGCTTTCTTTTGGAGTATCTGGCCTTTCAGGCTTCCAGAGTTTTTTTATGCTTGAAATGCTTCCACTTGGGAGTAACTGAGTTCTGAAGATTTTTTGTTGTGCTTTGATGTATACTGCTCATTTTAGCTTTATTTCCTCTTAATTCTTTCACCTGGCTGTCTTGGCCCTTAGCAATTGAATGAGAAATTGTTGTGAATGCAGCTGAAGAGGTTGATCTGTCACAAGACCAGAAGCATTGGGAGAAGTTGAAGCCTGATGAGAGACACTTCATCAGCCATGTGTTAGCCTTCTTTGCAGCATCTGATGGGATTGTGCTTGAAAATTTGGCAGTTCGGTTTATGAAAGAGATCCAGATTCCTGAGGTGTTCTTACATTCTTCTCTTCATCAGTAGAGAGAGAGAGTAGGATATACTTGAATTACTATACCATATTTTGCTCAAACAAAGATAGTTCCGGACAAATAGTGTTTTGGTGATTGTCAGTCTTTGCATCCATCACTTGCTGATACAAAATTTGTGAAGAGAAATGCTGACTCCTCTCCATTGAAATGTCTGCAGGCTCGTGCTTTCTATGGGTTTCAGATTGCTATTGAGAACATCCACTCAGGTGACTTTATAGTTCACCCTGTGGTGACAGGCTTCTTCTAAGTAGGCATGTCCTGAAGCTGTCGAATGTAATCATCATTTTGTATCATATCTCAATTCAGGTGACAAGCCTTGATGTTTATGCTTGACTCTGGTTCTTGGCTTTGTATTGACAGAGATGTACAGCCTTTTGCTGGAGAGTTATATCAAGGACCATAAGGAGAAAGCAAGGCTGTTTAATGCCATTGAGACCATCCCTTGTGTAACTAAAAAGGCACAATGGGCATTACGTTGGATTGATGGTGCTGAAAGTTTTGCAGAGAGGATCCTAGCCTTTGCATGTGTGGAGGGCATATTCTTTTCTGGAAGGTACAGCTAAATTCATTTATCATCATTGTCTTAACATTTCTTGTTTTAATGTGTCCAAGCAAGCAAGCTTTGACATTTTGCCATCCTCATGCAGTGGCTTACTTCTTCATTTGCTTTGTTTTCAGCTTCTGTGCAATCTTCTGGTTGAAGAAGAGGGGTTTGATGCCTGGATTGACCTTCTCCAATGAACTCATTTCAAGAGATGAGGGCCTGCATTGTGACTTTGCTTGTCTCCTTTATTTGTAAGTCAGTTCAATCAATTGAGGACAATGCCATGTTGTGTTCTTTACTGCGGCCTTCCAGTTGTGTCTCCTTCTTGTATATGCTTCTTTGACTTCTTACCGCTGTACTTCGTTTTTCAGGTGTATGGTCTCTGATGTGTGCATAGGGGATTATGGTTCAAAGATGTCTCCTTATGGTTGATGCTTCATTTGCTTACTATTTCTGTTTTCCAGTATATAGATAGTGCTGCTGCTTGGTTAGAAATGCACCTGGAGTTTATGGCCAGGAGACTGTACATGCTCCTGCCCATGTAAAATGTATTTTGCAGTAGGTAGAATGTTTTAGCTAGAATCTGGCATTGATTTTCCTTGTTCTTTGCAGGTTGTTGAAGAACAAGCTGTCTGAGGAGAGAGTGCAAGAGATTGTATGTGATGCTGTGGAGATAGAGAGGGAGTTTGTATGTGAGGCTCTCTCTTGTGATCTGGTGGGCATGAACAAAGTCTTAATGAGTCAATACATTGAGTTCGTAGCTGACCGCTTGTTGGTAAGTATATGTGATTCTCACTTTTTTTTATTGGTCCTTTCTTGCATTTTAGAGATATGTACGTCAATTCCAGAGAAGACCTTGACATGTTGTATTGGCACCTCTTTCAATCATGTAGTTTTGTGGGGTTCCATGAATTACCCATTGTTGCAGGTTTCTTTGGGATATGCCAAGAAGTACAAAGCACAAAATCCTTTTGACTGGATGGAGCTCATCTCATTACAGTGAGCTTTCTAAACCCTGCTGTGTGCTTATCATGCACTATAGCCTTCAGCTTGCCTCATCAGGAAACAAATTTCCATGGTTAAAGCATTGCACTTTTAGGCTGCTTGGATGCTACTTCATGATACCCTCTTGTTGCTAAGAGATGCAAGAAGGATTTCAGAGATATCTCTGCAGTCCCAGAACAATGATAAGGACTTTTTGTGCTGCTGGCAGAGGGAAGACCAACTTCTTTGAGAAGAGAGTGGGGGAGTACCAGAAGGCATCTATAATGTCAAGCCTGAATGGATCTGGGGACCATCATGTCTTTAGATTGGATGAAGACTTCTGAGTTTGCAATCTGACAAGATTGTTGCTGCCATGAACAAGAGGTGTTAATGGCAAGAAGAGGTGTCACATGGGGTGCAGCAACTGGGAAGTTGTAATTTAACCTAGGTCTGCTATACCATGGCAGAGTCCAAGCTTGCCCTTGCTGATTGGCAACATTGCTTGCAAAGTGCTGGCACAATGCAGGCCTCGCCATTTGAGACTGTTCATGAGCAATCTGAATCTAAGCGTGGTGAATGGTCTCCACATTTTACTTTGCACTATTCTCATTGTGGGTATGGTGGACGATAATGGTATAGGACTTATTGGAGGATCATCCATAATGTCCCCATGCAGCCTTATTTTAGTTGGCTAACAAGGAGGCAACTAGAGATTTTGATGATTTACTTGTTGTTGCCCAACAGCTTATTTTGGAGGATAGAAACCATCACTACAAGTTCAGGACTTCAATGGAGCAATTTTACGTGATGCTGTGGTCTTGAATTGGACCTTGTATTTATTGTTGGGATTGTGCTCCTCTCTTCCAGTGCAATTGTTGTGTTTTTTTAAGCTGCATCTAGTATCTTTATTATAGTCCTTTTCAGGGAACTGCATGCCTGCATTTGTTCAGGGAATCTCAAGAAGAGGAGGTGAGGGTGATGATGGCTTAAATCATCTCCACCACATGGAGTACAGGTTCAGCAAGATTGCATCTGTCATTACCTTCGAAGAAGATGAATTTTTGTCAGAAAAAAGCAGGGAGAAGGTTCATTATAAGATCTGCAAGATGCATTATCAGAAGTTTGTGGGATGTGTGTTCGGCAACCAAGTCATTTGCATCATGGCATTGCTTGCAGGTCTAGAGTGATGGAACACAATCATGGGAAGCTTCGGAATTCCATGGAGTGACTCTCCAATCAGGAATATGATGGGAGAATCTATGGATTGTGTGAGATACTAGAGAACTGGCAGGGTTTGGCTGATTCTAGAATTCCTAGATAATCTGTAGCCTCACCTTGGCTTGCTAGGAGCCAGAGTTGGCCAAACCATTTGGCTGATTCTAGAATTCCTAGATCACTGGTAGCCTCACCTTGGCTTGCTAGGAGCCAGAGTTGGCCAAACCGTTTGGCTGATTCTAGAATTCCGAGCTCACCTGTAGCCTCACCTTGCCTTGCCAGGAGCCAGAGTTGGCCAAACCCTACACCTCCGTGGCATGAATAACTGCTAGGTCTTGGTCTTATATGGTAGAAAACATAACCTTACAGAATTGGCAAGGCCTGTAGATGAGGTCTACAGTGTCGGCACTGAAAATTAGTCAATTAAAAGGGAGAATAAGACCTAACAGATATTGTATTGTTATTCATGTAACATGGAAAAGCACCTTGGCATAACAAGGAATTAACCAAAAACATTCACCTGGAATTGATTTAAGGTTTGTTTGAATATGCATGGTGAAAAAGCTCCTCAACTTGGTTGTTATATGATGTGTAGTTGGAATGGACATCATGTGAGCTTCACATAAGCAACCTTAGAAAGCAAATTTAATTACAATTTAGAGGTTTAGGGGATAACAAGTAAAACACTTTGATTTCTCCCAAATATCATTCATTATAAAGATCAAGTCTTGGTCTATTCCACTCCATTCAGTTTGAAACTTGATCATAACACCTATGTTTGCCCACATTGTGCATTTTGGAAAAAGTGTTAATGATAAGTATGCATTAGTTGTTTTCCCAACAATTGGGTTTGGGAACATATTAGATCCATTTCAATAATCAGACCGTGATAAATATTGTGAACCAATGTTCCCTGAGCTCTAATGTCAGACACCCATCCACCTATCTTCTACTTACTTACCCACCCACATACTACCTTTTTATTCACCTACTCACCTATCCATACATTCACTTACATACCACCTTTGCAACCTAATGAAAAACAAATGCAAAAAAAACTTGCCAACATCATAGTTGCGAATGATGGTGAAAAAATGTTAGGATTTAACATTAACCTAACCATTTGTAAGCAATAATACTATCGTGGATGTGAATGAAAATTTAAAAACTTAACTTAATATTGTACTTTATGGTTATTGGATGTAGGTTAAGTCCTTAATGGCTAGCTTGGGAGAGACTTAACATTAGAGTGCCTAACACCAAGTGTGATTGGAGCATAACAAAGCACATAGTTTGCTATGACATTTAGTTTCTTCTAATATTGATTTTTATTTTTATGGATTGGGGATCTTGTCATTAATTTTCTGAAAATATTGTTTGGATGGGTAATTCCAATTATCATGGCCTTATACACACTACAACCATGCAAGTAGCCCAGCTTCAAGAAAGAGAATGGTATCTAGAAAATAGGCAAGGTTAAGGAAAAGGCTCTCAATTGTGTTACACTCTAGCTAATACCCAAGTCATTTGTTGAAAAAAATCATTAATGCTGGACATTAACTCTAGCAAGGAAATTATCCTTTGTTTGAAAACTAAATGAGGAGATGGATATGAATTGGTTGGTGTTTCGATGGTAACTTGTGTATGATGCATGATGACAAGGATAAATGAACTGAACACCTTTGTCAATTTTACATGTCACACACACGCCTTTGAATTTGGAAGCAGATATAAAATGATAAATACTTAACAGTGGAAGTTTCTAACAAATTGTATGATCTCTTATTTTCATATTAATTAATTGAGTTGCATCCAAAAACTTGGTCATTTCCATAGAATTATGCATTCAGATACATGCTGATAAGGATCAAACTTTGGATTCAGAAATAGGCATGAAAGGGCAAACAATTCCGGGTGGAAGTTTCCAACCACTTGTATGATACCTTGCTTACAAAGGATTCTGGGGTGGGGATCGGATGGGGGAGGTGAGGGAGATTGGTCATTCCCATCTTTAGTCACTTTGTCAAGAGGGCGTTAGCATCCTATGGATGGATAGGTGTGAATCATACTAATTAATTACGTGGCATCCAACACTCCATTTTTTACAATTGTAATGGGTCTCTTTGAATGGAAGGACACAACCAATTGTTCATAAGATTTTCAACCCTCACTCTCAAGATACAAGATTTGTCTCTCACCAAAAATATGGGTTCCTCACCAAAAAGGATAACTTTGCATCAAGAATATGATATAAAATAATGACTTTCTCAACTCATATGATTCACCTTGTTTTGACATTTAAAATTTATGTTCATAACTATATGTTTGGTCTGACTATTCCCAAGGATTAGTGTTGGGGAGCCAGGACTTGAACGCTATTAAGTTGAAGGATATCATTTTCTGGGCACAGAATATGGAACCAAAGGGGATGTTTTGCTTCATGTCTGCCCAATTATGATCCTTGTTAGTGGAGGTAGGCCTGAGGCCTCAAAACGCAATCTGAAATTTGACTAAATCTGAAATCATAAGGTTTTAACTAGCCTACATGTAAGACCATCAATAAGTCACTTTCCATTTACATGTTTGATTCCTCCTTTTGGATCAGGGTGCAAACAAGATAAAAGAAGTTGAGAACACTTCTTGAGCTAACTTATTTATTTATTACATTCTTGAACTAGTTATTCAAGATTGAGTGAACAATTAGACCAAGGTTTCTAGAAAGGGCCTTCAGTATACCAGCACCCAAGTTGGTAACATGGTAAAAATTTCAAAATCCATTTAAATTATTTTTAAATATTACAAACTTCCTATGCTTAAACTAAATTAGGGTCTTTGAGTTCAAATCTAACATTTTTTTTGAGCTTAATATGGCCACTAATAGGTCTCATTAAAAAAGGTCAAGGTACCCAAGTGGGTGTTGGTTCAACATGGCTACTAGAAAGCACGGTCCTTTGTAGTCCTGTAACTCCATTTTTGGCCCATTGCATCAAGATTTAGCCTTGAACTTACATTGTGGTTGGCACTCCAGGTTGCTTCTAGTGTCGTCCCCAATATTTTTGTCATTATCCCTGGTGTTCCCATGGTTGTTGACCTTAGCATCCTCATCCTTTTTTGGTGTAATTTTTTTTTCACAACGCTCCCAATGGCCCCTGGCATACCCTGTTGTCACCCCTAACGTAGTGTAGAAAAGGAATTTTTGTTTCTAGCCGAAGTGGTAATCAGGCATTGAAAGATGTAAAAAAAGCGACAATCGTCCCTTGGAAGGCTTAGCCATGTGGCTAGGAACCAGAAATGAAATAAAAACCCTTAATCATCCTTCTATATGTTTGGCTACACATTGAAAATCAAATATATGTATCTGAATTTTTTTACTTTGTCCCCCCTCATGTCTAGCAAATAGAAAACCTCAAAATCACTAATTTTCAAATTTTTGTTTTTATCTTTTTTTTTTGCGAAATTTTGCCAGTAAAATAGCATTGGGCCAATGTCCTCCATGTCCCATCATCTTTCCCAACAGGTTTATTTTTAAAAAAACTTAGAGCTCCCTTGTGCCCCAACATCACTTGACATCATCTAAGCATCCATTATGATCACCTGGAAATCCTTGGTGCCACTTCTCATGGTTTTTTTTCTGCCCAATTTCACCCAATGTCCTAATGTCCTTCCCAGTTCTATTTAACTTCCTTTTGGCATTGCCTAACATTCCCAGCATTGTTCCACAGCCTCTCCGCACTTCCAGTGCTCTCCCCAACATTTATCGTGCTGCCCAATATCCTTTTAGCATTGTTTGAAGCTTTCAACCCTATCCTCAATGCTTCCCAACATTTGTGGTGCTGCCCAATATCCTCTTAGGATTGTTTGGAGCTTTTGACCCAATCCTCAAGGCTCCCCAACATTTGTGGTGCTACCCAATATCCTCTTAGCTTTGTTTGAAGTTCTCAACTAATGTTGGGCAGTTCTCATTGGGTGACCTGGTTCTCACCCGTGTGAGAACCGGACATGAAAACCCAAATCCAGTTCTCAAGGTTTGGGAGGGAAAATGGGTAGGTCAGAATTAGGTTTAGGGTTAGAAGTCGTATGGTTTAAGGTTTAGGGTGGTGGTTCCATTAGGGGAAACCACGAATGAAGAAACACCAATTCTTCTTCTTCCACAACATGCAGAATGAATCTTGTACAAGGCACATACCCCACATCGTGCATGAGCCCTGACAACCTCTGCAGATCTGAATGAGTTCAATAATCTGGCAGTGGCCTTGATCCTTTACTACAAACATATGCACCTCATTGTTTACTTCAATCCAGGTGCGACCCAACTATTTCATCCCACCTTTTTCCTCTCTCTAACATTTAACATTCTCACACAGATGCCAGTTGCCAGCAGCAGCATACATGTTTGAAAGCAGCCCATAATCAGCAGCATTGTCAGGTTCCTCAAGAATTCGTCTGGTAACACATTCTGCCATCTCCACATTACCATGAATTCTGCAAGCATCCATGCAGCCACATGTGGTTTCCAGGGCATTGCCATGACCATATTCTCTACCTCCTGTAGATGGCCGGCATGTCCAAGAAGGTCAACCATGCAGGTCTAATGTTCCAACTTTGCAGAAAACATATAGTCAGTGACCATTGAAGCATAACAGTGCATGCCTTCATCAACCAAATCTGCGTGGGGACAAGCTGACAGAAGACAAATAAAAGTGGTATCATCTGGCTGTACACCTTCTGTGCACATTTGTTCAAAATATTTAAGAGCTTCCTTACCATGCCCATTCATCGCACATCCTCCAAGTATGGCATTCCAAGTGACCACAGTTCGGGATGGCATCTTGTTGAACACTCTCCAAGCATCCTCCAGGCTCCCACACTTTGCATACATGTTAACTAAGCCACTCCCCACAAAGACATCAGATTCCAAACTGCTTTGAATGATGTCCTGATGAACACACCTACCCTTTTCAATTGCAACCATGCTAGCACATGCTTTCAGCACCCCCACAAAAGTAACCGAGCCTGGTTGCACACCTTCCTGTTGCATTTGTTGAAATAGTCGAAGTGCCTTCTGCCCTTGCCCACATTTCACATGTCCCAATATCATGGTGCTCCAAGTGACCAAATTTTGAAATGGCATCTTGTTGAACACTCTCCAAGCATCCTCAATGCTCCCACATTTTGCATACATGTCCACTAAGCTACTCCCCACAAAGACATCAGACTCACAACCAGTTTGAATGAGGTGTTTATGAACAAGCCTGCCATCTTCAAGTGTTTGTAAAGGAGCACATGTCTTAATCAGTTGAATAAAAGTGAATTTGTTAGGACTCACTCCTTGTTGTCACATTTGTTGGAAAAGCTGCATCACCTTCTCCAGTTCCCCATCCTTCACATATTTTGTAAGCTTCCGATTGCATGCAGATATGTTGAATTGCACTATACCTGGTGCCTTTGCAGCTATCTCTGCCGCAACCCATGGTGGGTTTCGTCCATCCTCAACCCAAAGTGCTTCCCATGTGTTCTCGTGTTTGAAATCTAAATGCCTTTCATTTGTCGATGACCAGAAATCCAGATCAAGTTGACCAACCATGTATTCTCCAAATCCCAGGAATAAATGGTATCATAAGAATAGAGAAAGCTGCACTGACTTTCTCGATCAGCATATTCCATTGACCTACTTTCTTTAGCCCACAACTACTACTCCACCAGTGCAAAGGACCTGAAAAGAAATTCTGCCCAGTTTAGACCAGGGCAGGATAGCAACAACCAACAGAGAGAAAAAAGATTGACACCAACAACAGGTATGGCTCCATTGACATGTGAACTCTGACAGGTTTGATGTTCACTTACCTTATCTGATCTCTGATCCCAACATTGCGAAGGATCCCTAAAGAACTCTTGTCACTGTTTCTCTAGGGAGTGCAGAAAAACTTCCTGTCAAATGGTGAACTTTGATCACATAGAAGCCAGGATGATATATTCCATTTTGCACAAAATGTATCTAGCCTCTCGATTTGACTGGGAAACCTTTGGCAATTGCTGTCAGTCCTCACAATCCAAGAGCATCCCACGTTGACCCAAATGCAATTCCCTGTTGACCCAAATGAGCTGTGGAACATCTAGAACAATGAAACATGTTTTACTACTTCAAATCTAAAGATGTTTCATGGGTATGTGGGGAATGAAGTAGCGTAATTTGGAAAATGAAAAATATGTGTACAAGACATTGGCAAGTGGGGACAATTAATTGGTTCCACAATGTGCATGTTACAAACTTGACCACATGTGACATTACAAACATTAACACATTTGAAAATAAACCTTTTGATCATTTTTTTTCCAATTAAAAATTTGGTGAATTTTTCCAAAACTAAAAAGATCGATGAGGTTGCAGAGAAATCTCCACAACAACAATTAAAGGTAACACGACAATGAGTGCAGCCATAACCTCATGAGAGTCGCTAACAAAGTGACAGACCATCACCTGCCAAAATTTCATCAAAATTAGAGATCATATAAATCATCACCGCTCTTCTACAACATGTGGTGGGAACTGAATGTTTATTCTCTACTCTTTCGGACATCTAATGAATGAGATTCCCTAAAATTAACATTGGATGTAAAACCTCTTCCATATTGGGGACTTTCCACAATTTGTCCTACAAGAGTCTTCAAGTGTTTCCTCACAGTCCAGCAAAATCAACTTCCTCAAACTGGTCAGGACCTCCAAAGAGAGAGGCAAGGTTTCAAGAGATTCACAGCCATTGAACTCTAGTCTTCGCAATTTAGGCAGAGCACCTTCATCCACTTCTGGAAATTCAACAAGGCTCCGACAGTAACTTATTAGAAACTCTGTAAGAGCTGGAAAAGCACCGCAACATGTGAAGGACCTTGGAAGATCTTCCAAACATTCCAAGTGGCATAACTGAAGTGTTTCAAGATGTATGAACCAATATGGCATCTCAGCTGGCAGGGTTTCGATGTACTCAAGCCCTAACCCTAGAAGCTTAAGCTTTGTAAGTGCAGATATATTGTGAGGCAGCTCCACCCCTGGACTGGTTGCAAAAATGCTAAGTTCTGTGAGAAAAACCAACCCACATATGTCTTCCAACGAAGCTCTGACAGTTGGATATACATGACCCAAAGATTCTGCTCTTGCCATACCTGATGGTGTATGTTCAGCCCATGTCAACTTGGAACAAAGCATTGTGTTTAATACTTGCAATGATGTGAGGCCAACCATGCCAGAAGGGAGATACTTCAACATCTCACAGCCGTCTAGAATCAGCCATTTCAACATATGTAGTTTCCCTACTGTGCCTGGTAAAATCTCTAGTTTCCTACAATAAGAGAGGTCAAGCATAACCAAATCCTTAAGATCACCAAGTTCCTCAGGTAAACTGTCAAACTGTCCATCACTAAGCTCCAGAACCCTTAGTTTTGGAAAGCTCTTCAAGAAACTTCCTGGTACAAACTCTATTGGATTTCTACCAAGTAGTAGAGACACCAATTCAGGTGCATAAAAACTCCCAGGAAGTCTCTTCAACTTGTTCGACTTCAATGATAGTTTCAGAGCTTTGGATATTGCTCTCCACTCTTGGGGGATTTCTTCCAAATTTTGACCTGCTCGATAAAGATAAAGCTGCTTTGCAGGGGGTGTGCCACTATCATTTTCCAGTATGTAGAAAGCCAAGTCTCTTATCACATCATGTAACTTGAACCAGAGCATATCCTCTTCATCTGAGACCTCTACATTTGACTCAATGAATGATCGCCTCCACAAATTATTTAACAAGGAAAATGCATCCGCTCTAGGATCATCTCCACCATTTCCAGGAACCAACCCCTCACATATCCAACTCAACAAAATCCCAGTAAAGTGAAGCGTACAATCTTCAGGAAATGTTGCAAAGTAAAGAAAACAGTCCTTCAAGCGCCGATCATCCTCAGACAGGAGATCATAGCCAAGCTTCAAACGCTCATACAACTCCTCTTCAACAGTCCTCTCTTGCAGGCGTGATTCCCTTAGCTTCTTCAGTAGTGGCTCCCATTGAAGTTCAGGGGAGGTCTTCCCAAACATTGCTCTGCCTATAACCTTCAGAGCTAATGGAAGACCTTGGCACTCCTCAGCCATGGACTGTGCCAATGCCTTTAATTCACATGGAACATTGGATGGTGGTCTGAATGCATGTACACAAAAAAGGCTCCAACTATCCTCCTTTGAAAGAGGAGTCATATGCTCTTGGCTTATTTGTGGACTTGCTCTTTCCAATAAAGACAGGTTTCTAGTGGTCAACAATGTGACACTTCCTCTTCCTTTGGCTAAATCAAGTGAATCAAATGCTTTGTCTTGCCAAACATCATCCAAAACCAGGAACACTCTTTTCTGTATGAATTGAGTGTGTAAATAGCGCTTGTAATCCTCTGGGTTTGCTTTCTTTTTTGGTTTTAGACCCAGTTCTTCACTTAGGGTCTGATATAGAGTCATTATGTCAGGAGTTTGCCCCACAGTGAGCCAAATGAACTTTGCTGCTTCAAAATGGCCTTTTACCTTTGGCCTCCCATACACTCTTTGAAGAAGAAGAGTTTTCCCAACTCCACCCATGCCACATACTCCCACATAGCGAGGAGCTGCATTCCTTCCTTCTGAGGTCAGCAAGGTTTCTACCCTCTCCACATAGCTCTCCAGACCAAACATTGATTGAGGCAAGTCATGAACCTCTTGTAAAGGTTGATCATATTTTCTCGCCACCTTCAAATTCAACATACAACAATCAAAAGGTTAGCTATTTGTCATTCATAGAAAAAATATTACTACATCATCACTCACTTAAGGTGAATACCTTATCCCAGGAAATTTGCATGGGGCAATCACTTTGCACATTCGTAATTCATCAAAATCTCAAGCAAGCTCACTTACCTCCTAATAGAAAAATTTAACTGTATTTTACAGTGTAGGTAATGCTTCAATGTTAATGAAATATGGAACTAACTAGGTCATTGAAACTCACCTTTCCACAAGTAATGATAAATTGTAGAAGCAACC
>Ga0116228_10001700_pt1 | contig 18438 bp, 14 predicted proteins | sample S1TSphfallax_2_FD_89694 | JGI IMG/M metagenome (GOLD analysis project Ga0116228, IMG submission 89694) | Host-associated microbial communities from peat moss isolated from Minnesota, USA - S1T2_Fc - Sphagnum fallax MG | ecosystem: Host-associated > Plants > Peat moss > Unclassified | place... | reverse complement strand
TTATTATTATCCATTATTAAAGTCAAAGTGCCCTTGATGGTACCACGGCACTATACCGACAGTACAAACGTACCAATCCGGTTCGATAAGTGTGAACGCGAATGAAGGCTACATATAGTTCCAAGTTCCAACACGGTTCCCGCGGCCCGGGCCGGGCGGGCGGACGCCTGGCAGCCCGGTTTCAAAGGGGCCACCAAAGTCGTCCGTCCAGTTGGGGTGTCCAGTTGGGGTGATATCCAGGTCCGGTAGGATTTAAGGTGGGCCGTATCGAGGAGTCAGCAACACCCGGTTGTGTCGCACGGACCTGCGCCTCCCCTGACGACGACGATGGCAGGCGGTAGGGAGAGAGAGAGAGAGAGAGACGGAGCGCTTCGCTCGCGGTGGCTTTCGCGCGTGTTTTCTGATGAGAAATGCTCCGTCAGGATTGCTAGTCTAGCCGTGTGAGACACTCAAGGGAATAGAGCATGAGCTGGGATTTCCGAGAATATAAAACTCGTGCGATTCCTGCTTCGTTTCGGGTGCTATTGTTGCCAATTTTCAAAAGAGTGACGACAGCAGAGGAAGAAGAAGAAGAAGAAGCTCCCAGGAACGTGGTTCGTCATTGCCTCCGCCGCCGCTGGACCTGGTTTGAAGCGTTGGGCGGGAACCTCGGGTTTGGGCGATGTCGTGTTTGTTCGTCTTCGTTGAAGGTCGTGGAACCTTCTTCTTGTCGCGTCCATCTTGAGGTGTTTTTTGCGATTGGAAAGAAGAAAAAGAAGAAGATGATGGAGAGGTCGTGTTTTGGTGCTCTTCGTTGAAGGTGGTGGAACCTCTTTCTTGTTGCGTCCATCTTGAGGTGTTTTTTTTGCTGTTGGAAAGAAGAAGAAGAAGCTGAAAGAAGGTGTGTGTGGCAGCATCGTTGGGGGCGGTTTGTTTTCGGTGGAGAATGGTAGTGAGAGGCTGTAGCGACGAGAGTTTGCCTAATTCCTAGGCTGAACGTCTTTCTTTGCTGTCGTTTTGTTTTTTTACTCTCTCTCTCTCTTCTCTCTCTGGCGTCTCTCTGGAGTTGATCGGTGTGCAGCAGGAGTTTCTGGTCGTTGTGGCGCTCAAGAGCGTCCTCAAAACTCTTTGCAGGAAGCAGGAAGGCTGGAAGTGGATGTGGTCGATTGGAGCGTGTCTCTGAGGGTGGCAGGAGTATTGTGTCCTGTGCTGAGAGAGATTTGGACTAGAGAATCGAGGCGGCTGCTTATGAGGTGAAGAAGAAGAATATCATGGTGAAATAGTGGCAACGCCGCCGCGCGCTGTTTCGGATTTTGTTGTCTCTTTGTTCTACCGTTGGACACCTAGAATGTGTTTGTGACGCGTTGCAGCAGCAGAAGAGAGTGAGAGAGAAAGAAAGAGGATGAAGGTAAAGCCGTCGAGTCCCCGCGTGTCGGCGGCGATAGATTTGTGCGACATGACTGTGAAATGCAGGTGCCGATGGAGGTGGACGAGCGATGGTCTTTGTCTCAAGTGCCATGACAAGCTACAACTTCGAGGCTGTGGGCTGTCTTCCACTCTCCTCTTCTTTTTGTCGTCGCTTTTGCTATTCTCTGCGCTGGGGATTTTGTTCGCATGGCTTGCATTTCCTCCTTTCCAGCACCGCCCTCTGGACGGCAAAGGGATATCAGGCTGTCAGCCCGACAACGAGGGCTCATGGGCTATTGGCGTCTACAGCGGAAAGAGCCCTTTCTCTTTAGCACCGCTTGAGATGGTACTACTCATCTTTCTTTTTTTCCCTCTCTCTGAAGCAACACTTTTTCTTTTGCTTTGTTGTCTCTATCGTCACAGTCACAATCACGTACAGCTCCAATTGCATCCCCTTCATCATAGATAGGCCTTTTCCCAAGGTTTTCTCCAGGGTTTGGTAAGTGATTCATTGGGTGATTGATATGTATCCTGCTGGAAGAACAACTGTGGATATCATTGTCAGATCCTTGAGCTCTCTCCTCTGAATCTACAAATCTTGTGTTGTGCTTACTTTCACTCCAAGCTCAGAATAGAGAGAGTGTGCGTGCGTGCGAGAATAGAGAGAACCATCACCTTCTGAATCATCACTGGAAGCAAAGTCTCAAAATAAGAGATTTTGGCAGCTCAGCCTAACTCTTTCTTATCTCTCTACTTTTGATTGCAATTTGAGAGGAAAAAAGATTTCACAATAGGGTGTGTGTTGAATGGCTGGAAATTTTGGGCCTGATAGAAAATTTTGCTTTCCCACCCACCCCTTCTGCGTGAGACCACTTTGGCAGTGAAGGCCAGAATTTCTTTCTCTGTTACAGTAGTTATTTGCATTGAAAGGAGTGGCTGGAATCTCTAAAAACTTCTTGGGATCAGCCTCTCTCAGTAAGTGTCAAAAAGATTCATCATACATGCTCAAAGAAATGGATAAACACCTGTAACCCCTTTCTGAGCTGTGGAAAACATGATCGTTGGTTTGACAACCTGATCGAAACTAATAATCACCTACCAGATCGTTCCAGATGGATTCATGTGACACTGTTTCATGCTCCTCCCATGTCCCCATGAGCTATTTGTGGAACGGGAGTTTGACTTGAGGGTGGGTCAACTCAGGATCGTCCTGTGTTTGATGTTGCCACCACCAGACAAGAAAGGTCTTCTTTTTGAAGAAGTTGTGGAGTTAGTTCTTTGCTAATAACTCATGTACAAAATCCTGAATTTCGAAAGAACCATACAGCAAATGGGTCTTGCTGAAGATGCTTGAGTTGGCATTGAAAACACAGTTCACACTTGCTAAAGATTTGAAGATATCAGTAAATTGACTTAATTTTTTGTAGGAGAATGTTCGGAGTGACAACGGAGCAGCCTGGCCTGTGGCAAATCCTGTATTTACGTGTGCCTCTGTGCTCGACAGGAGATATCCTAGCAATTTTGTGGCAGATCCCTTCCTTTATATTCAGGTAAATCATTTACCCTAGAAAGAATCATTGTGGACAGGTCATGCACAGTGGGTATTGTATGGCAAAATATTCGATAAATTCAACCTTCAGAGGATGCTTATCCAGTTATAGTGTTCACAGTCTGCATTTGTGCTTGTGATGCTAACCTGGCCTGGGTATGAGAAAAAGGGACTAGGTTCTTTGTTTGTTCTGGAAAGGGACCAGATTATGTGTTTTATTTATATTCTTTAGTAGCTCCCCTGCAGTATGTCCTAGGGACCTAGTGTGTGGTAGAGGGATGTGCCCTTGAACTTTCACTCTATGAGTTTCTGAGCATTCGACATGCAGCTTAAATCAGTGACCAAAACCTTCAGAACAGGCAAATATCAAATTTGAAGGATCCTGAGGTGGAACTGTACTTTTGGAAGGTGCACTGAAATACACTGGGCGTTTTAGCTACATTACATCATCTAAACTGCATCAGTCCTCAGCAGTGCACAATGGACAGTTCAACTTCAGTAGGAAGAAAAGTAACAGACCTTTGAAGCATGTAATTATGTTAATGGGTGTGTTACTGAATGTAGTGAAAAGACAAAATGAGAGTCACCATTGACAGACCTGCAGTCACTTAGACAGACTTTATCTGTGTTTTTCAGCAAAGACAAAGAGAGTGAAGTTCTTTCTAGAAACAAAACATGTAAGTTGTCCTGATTGGTGGTTTTGTCTGTGGCAGGGTGCAAAAATGTACATGTTTTTTGAGTTAAAGAACAGTATCACAAAGCAAGGTGATATAGGGGTGGCAGAGAGCACTGACAATGGTGCCACATGGAGCTATGTAGGAATTGCACTAGATGAGGAGTGGCATCTATCATATCCCTTCATCTTTGAGTATCATGGCGAGGTTAGAGTTCCTCAATTATCTCAACTCCATAAAAGTCATCCTTTAGGTGGCTTCAAACTCAGTAGTAAGCATGTTGTCTGTCTGGTCCTTCTGACAGGTGGTTGTCATTCTACTTCACCCTCTAATAGCACCTTGTATGCCAAGTGTGGTCATAACTTTCTTAGCATGTAGCCTGCACTGAGCAATGCGAACATCTCTTGTTCCAATTACATGTGCAGATATACATGATGCCCGAAGGTAGCAAGAAAGGAGATTTACGGCTTTACAAAGCACTTGATTTCCCACTGCAATGGAAGATGGAGAAAGTGTTAATTCACAAACCTTTGGTAGATGCTTCAATTGTGGAGTACAAGGGCCAGTACTGGATTTTTGCATCAGATTTTAAGCGATTTGGAGCCCAAAAGAATGGAGAGCTTGAGATCTGGTGTGCCCCAACACCTTTGGGCCCATGGCATCAGCACAGAGACAATCCAGTGGTCAATGGAGGTAAGAGCCTTGGGGCTCGAAGTGGAGGACGTCCATTTGTTTGGGAAGGCAATCTCTATCGGTTTGGTCAGGATTGTGGGGACTCTTATGGCCGACGTCTCCGTGCATTCCATGTCATTACTCTCACTGAGGATGAATTCGTTGAGGTGGAGGTTTCTCTTGGAATTGAAGAGTCGAAGAAGGGTAGATATGCTTGGAATGGGCTGCGGTACCATCACATGGACGTTCAACAGCTTCCATCAGGCAATTGGATTGCTCTTATGGATGGAGACCGTGTTCCTTCAAGTCATCTATCAGTCCAGTACACATTAGGCTCTGCAGCACTTTTGGTCCTATTGGTATTGAACATATTAGTCAGCATCTTGTTTGGATGTGTACGCTGTGTGTTCCCTTCAGGATATATGCTGCCATCAAAGCGGGGTGATACTTCATTACCTTGGACCCCACCGCAGTTGCTTCCCAAGATACACAAGGCTGCAATGCGCTTAAATAGGAGCTGTTCCATTCTCAGGGGACGAATGCGCATGAGGTCATGCATGGGGCTTCTCCTACTACTAGTTATCTTCATTCTTTGTGTTTGCGCAGTCTGCATGGTGGTGAACTCCTTCTTTGGAGGAATTGGGGCAGAAGAACCATATCCTTATGAAGGACAATTCTCACAGTTCACAATGATTGCCATGACATATGAAGCCCGGCTGTGGAATCTCAAAATGTATGTCAAGCACTACTCTCGCTGTGCATCAGTGCGTGAAATTGTGGTGGTGTGGAATAAAGGTCAACCTCCAGACCCTCAGACAGAATTTGATTCCGCTGTCCCTGTTCGAATTCGTGTGGAGCCTGTAAACTCTCTTAATAATCGGTTCAAGCCTGACCCATTAATCAAAACACGTGCTATTTTTGAGCTCGATGATGATATCATGATGACATGCGATGATGTGGAGAGGGGGTTCAAGGCATGGCGAGAGAACTCAGACAGACTTGTTGGTTTCTACCCTCGTCTGATTGATGGTAGCCCATTGAAGTACAGGAATGAGAGATATGCCCGTCACAGAAAGGGGTACAATATGATTCTCACAGGTGCAGCTTTTGTTGATAGTGAAGTGGCTTTCAGTCGGTACTGGAGCAAGGAGATGGACACTGGACGTGCCTTAGTGGATGAGCTCTTCAACTGTGAAGACATTCTGATGAATTTCATTCTTGCAAATGCAACCTCTGGGCGTGCAGTTGAATATGTGCATCCTGCTTGGGCTATTGACACATCAAAGTTCTCTAGCTCTGCCATCAGTCGTGACACACAGGGACATTACAATAAAAGAACACAATGTCTACTGAGGTTTTCTCAGCTGTATGGTGGAGTCCCTTTGAAAAAATGGGAGTTCAACAGCCGGAATGATGGCTGGGATTCCTGATACAGATGCAACATCCAGCCCATTATGAGTTGCATGTTTTCTCATCCTTATTGTCCTCCCATTTGTATACTATCATTTATTGCCTGTTTTCTCTGGCATGTTATATAATCCTTTGTGTATATAAGTGTCACACACTCACTGTTTGCATCTTCCACAGACAATGACCTACTGGTCTACAGCTCTGGCAATGTCCAGCTTATGAATCTCTTGGCATTGATATGCATGTGAAGTATCACTTCGTGCAACAGAGTGGTTGCAGGTGCATGGCAGTCATGGTAACAGGTAATGCCAATGGTCTTTGTGATTTGGATCATAGTACTTTCACAGAGTCTGTTGATACACTTTGGATTGGGATTACTCTACTTGGCAGATTGCTTGCTTAATTTGTGGCTGTTAACACCATTCGTATTCAAAGATTGTGCCCATAGGAATTTGGAGAAGGGTGGTTCTTTAGGGGTAAACTTAGACAGTAGTGGTTGGTCAGACTATATTTCCTGTCTAATATCTGACAAGTGGAGTTTCCTTCTATGGTTTTTCCTTGCTTGAGAGTTACTTGTCTTTGGCTTGTGAGAAGACAAAACATTTCATCTCCATACAATTGTTCCTTCACCCTCTTTAATGCATCTAGAATCTAGAGTCTTGGGGTTTTATGTCACTAAGCTTATGCCTAGTGACATTACCAAAATGCAGACCCCCTAACATTCGGGATTTACCATACACAAAGAGATGCAAAAACCTTGAGAGGAAGCATATTTAGCTTGACTTGATGGAGGAAGATGAGTTTTTTGATTTGAGGAAAATTTGACAGAGGCTTATTTGCATAGGATTCTCAACATCATGTTTCAATATGTATTATTATCCAACGCCTTCTTGACGACCAACATTACTGCAGGTACATGCATTGATTGCAAATCTGTGGCACACAAATTATTAATGTACTTATGGAATAGTGATTACATGGTGGTGGTGCAAATCATCAATGCTCTTCCTAGTTTTTATGACACCTTTACAAAACTCATCTTTGTTGAGTTGACACTCCCAACCTTGCACAAGCTCATCACTCATTTGCAACAAGAAAGAAGCCTGCTTCCATAAAGCATCAGCAAATGGAAAAACTCGAGTCCTCTATGTTAAAAAACACATGCAAAATTGACAAACAAACACTCGAGACTATTTGTTTTAGAATGTTGGATAGAACTACGTGTAGCCATAGGACAAATGTAGAGGATTTGCACAAAAAAATGTGCAATAGATAGCGGTAAACATGGTTATTATGTGAGTGGTTTCTCAAGACCCAAGACTCCACATCAACTCCTAGTATCACAACTTCCCCTTGGTGAATGAAGTATTTAAAGATGCCCTAGTTGTTTGGATGTCACTAGTATTGGAACAAGCTCTCTAGTCTTAGATTTGGTATGTTAACCCATGAAATGGGAGATGCATCATTGTTAAATCAAGTGACAACTATAATGTGAAAAAATTAGGGTACAAAGTCTTGTTGTGCAGGGAAAGGAAACTTGAACTTCAAATTCACTATTACAAAAAATGTATTTTTATGTGTTTAGTAGTGTGATTTCAATGATTAATATGGTTCAATTACTTGTCCAAAATGGCATGAGGGAATTTGTTTGTTCGTTTCACAATTGTGCCCCCAAACAGGCATGTCTAATATGATTTAAATGACTTCTTTCTCAATCATATCAAATATCAACATATGTGTGACATGTGTGGTGTTTACATGTTTTAGTTGCACACAATTCATGTTTAATATAAGTCAGTTCAAATGCAATGTGATTTATGATATGTCACATTTATTATATTTAGGTCATTGATTATTTACTTTGGGAAATTTATATGCCTAACATGTAGGTGTGTAAACCCTTAGCCTTCCCTAGGTATTTAAGCGTTTGCCCGTTTCTCCGCCAACATGTAAGTGTGTTCTAGCATGTGTTATGTGTTCTAACATGTAGGCCTTCCCACGCATGGAGAACCTTAAACATGTAAGTCTATAAGCCTTCTAAAAATGCAAGCATGCAAGACAGATTGACCAAGAAGATTTCAAATGAACTTGTGATGTTTATAATTGTGTAGATTGATAGAATATGTCATATTGTAATACCTAGGTTGGTTGAACACAAATTAATTTTTTTTGAACTTGTTGAAAATTTTGGAAAATAAGTGTATGCCATGCCAAAAATCTAAATGAAGATTTCAAGCACATAGCTTCATAACTTAATGTAATGTTGAATTGTAAATCATTAGTATTTTTGTTGTTGAACATTATTGAAATAAATAAATAATTTATTACAAAACCTTCTTGCCAAACAAACCAAGGTACTAAGGTAATTTGAAATTGTTGTGGGTGTGATAATGACTTGGCTTGTGCCTATGGGCGTGAAAGAATGAATTCATTATTTTGAAACTTGGTTCATGCTTACACATGACCTCTTTGCATAGGCAACTACTAGAGCAAAAAGGGAAAAAAAATGTTGGGATCTTGGTCTAGAGCTTGCAATCAAAGTTAAGGCATGATAATGATCGAGTTGTTTTAGGAGTTTCAACATTTAAAAAAATGAATTCCCATTTTGGGAGTTAGGAATTGGAAATCCAAATATGTCATAGTGTCATAATTAATTGGAACAAAGTTTGAGAGCTCAAACTAATGTTGGGCGCTTCTCATTGGGACCCTTAGTTTTCATATCAATTTTTAAATTGGTTCTCACAATGAAAACCGATTGATATCACATTTTGTGATAATTGGATCAATGGTTCTCACCCAAGTGAAAATTGAATTATTGAGAACTAATTATTTTGTTTCAAATTTTTTATAAAAAAACTAGATTGATTTTATGAAAAAAAACTAGAATCCAATTCTAACAATAGGAAGGTAATCACCCATTAATGAACATGTACTTGCCATCAAACAAATTTCAATATTTTCTTCATTCCTAATCAAATTGAACAATTTTTTGTTTCATTGAATGAACAAACTAAAACGCTACAAATGTTTTTTGAACATCACAAGTAAAGGAGCAACCCATAAAACGGGAAGAGGATGAGTGATAGTTTGTTTCAAAAAAATTGAAAAAACTTTGAGATTTCAAATGTAGAGAATCTTCTCTACTTCAATCCATTTTGATTGATTTTAAGCATGATGGGTGCGCCAATTAAGGCTTTACAAAACTTCTTTGTATTTTAAAAACAAATATGAACAATTAATATTTTAAGCTTGAAATCCTAATTTGTTTTATTTCAACCACCATGGAACACTAAACCATCTTACACTTAACACATATTTTCACCCATAAAATTTGAAATCTAAATTGTGAAAATCAAAAATCAAAAATGATTGTTACCACATTTTTAAAAATTGTTTTGTTTGAAAACCGACTTCATTATATATATATACCATGATTAGTTTTCATAAGTTTAAAAACAATCTTTTTTATAATAAAAACCTTGTTCTATCTAATGTTGGGAAGAACTGGAACTAAATGTTTTCATAAAAACAAAAAGTATAGCCCAACATTGGCCCAAACCTTGTCCAAATTCTTTTTTTTTAAAGACCTTTGGAAAAGCCTTGAAAACCAAATAATTAAAGTAGGTTTGTGTGTTAAGCGAACAAAATTAACAAATAGAGTTTTGGGATTATTTCTATGTTGCTTTTGGCATATGTGTGTGTTAAAAAACATTTTAATGAAAATTGGTAATCAAGAATGTACTTAGTGAGAAACTAATTAGTGAATGGTGAACAATGAATTGAGTGGTTGGTCCATTCTATTTTTCATTTGTGATTTTTGTAGCAATTAGGGGCAAATGCAAACAAAATAAACAAATGAAGAAATTTTCCCATGTGAATGGAGAGTAATAAGAGTGCATACAAGGTGCAAATGGTGATGGCATGCACAATAAAGTGGAGCTACCATGTGCGCAACAATAGGTGCTCCCAAGGCAAAAACCAAACTAAGTAATGAAAAAAAAACAACAAAATGTTAGTCATGAGGGATATGGTTCAAAGGCACCAAATCCTACTATTGGCTACTATTGGTGGTGTTGGAGATTCATGCAAGAAAAAGAATTAAGGTTCCTATTGCATGTTGTTAAAGGAACGAAAAATGTTCAAAGGGTTTTATAATGTTTTTATTCTATGTTTGAACAAATTTGAAGGATCGTTAACCAAGTCACATCTATTTGAAGTGAATAGTGATGTTCAAACAATTGTGGTACACGATCAAAACTATATCCTCAACTAATTGAAGCTTGAATGGGAACAAAATATTTAGAGTGTTGAAGTTAATGGGAAACACAATTGGGTAGATGCCAAGCCTAGTGGACATGTGTTGCATTATGTAACAAAGGTTTGGGTTTTTTTTAAAAGCAAGGCTATCATTTGGGTGGTTTTAAGTTGCCCCCTTTTTTTGGCTTATGGGTTCCCCTAGGGTAGGTGGACTTTTTTTATGGAAGCCCTACCACCTTTAGTTCTTGGGCCTCCACTCATTTCTAGTATAGGCAAGTTTTTTTGGGCAAACAACTAATGTGTTTTTTTTTCGTGCCTCAGGGGTAGGAGAAGGGCTGGGGCTCAACATGACATCCGTTGTTCTAGTTGTGTCATTTTGTTTTCGTAGCATGGCATGGCCTATCACCAGAAGCATTATCAATTTTTTCAAAATCTACACTTCAATAACACTCCCAACTCCTCATTCCCACCTTTAGCCCAGTCTCCCTTTGCCACAACTTAGGCTTCGATTCTAGCATTGGATCCCCTTACTATTTTCCATTTGAGTCTTTTTCAACTTCAACATATTTGCACATTCCTTTTGTTTTGCAATCAAAAGGTGTAGGTTGTTTTTTGTGTTCCTATGGACCAACTTGCATGAGACCCATTTAACATGTTTACTTGGCACCTATTATTGTTGTTCCTTCAATGGTGTCTTGTTGTTCTTTCTTGTGGTGGAGTAGTTGGGCATAGGGAGATTAAGGTGTGCCTTTGATGGTTTTTGTCTAAGGACTAAGAGGAATTTTAGGTAGAACGTTGTTTTCAAACATGTGTGTTTATGACAATTTTAAGATTCATTAATATCCTTACCGCTTTTAATTTTTATTTCAATTATGCCCCCTTTGTTTTGGTTAGGATAGAGCTTAGCCCTAGGGTGTGCTAGGGAGCTTGCACGTGCAACTAAGGCTTTCACCCCCCTTGCCTCAGCTTTAATGTCATTAAAGATAATTTGTGCATTGCAAGCCCTACATCTTTTAGATTCGTATTTTCCCTATTCAAGTTCCTATTGGATTTTCAATCAAACACAAATATGGAACTTTTCCATGGATTTGTTTATGTCAACTTTCTTACACATGTCCCATTTATCAACAAGTAGTCTATTAGGCATGGTCTCCGAACATCCTTGGGATTCTTTCAACCCCAAATATTTAACTAGTGCTTTCATTCAACTTCATCAATTGAATTCCCATGCAACCACTTGCCACATCCCATGTCAGTGGCTTGCATTTTTAGTGATGTTAGGCTTTTGGCTTTGGCCAAGCTTTCAAGTGGCATCCAACCAATTATAGTGGATGAAATGTTTTATTGGCTAATTAGTAGGGCTTTATGTTTGCAATTTCACGACATGTTCTTTTTTCACTTAGTGTTGCATTAACTTAATGTGGCAATTAGGGGTGGTTGCAAAGTAATGGTTTATGGTATTCAAACCACTTTGAATGTCCACCTTGGTTGGGTGGTGCTTTAAATGAATGTAACGAACACCTTCAATACCATCTCACAAAATGTCATTTTCCAAAAACTTTGAGCAATAAGAGGTTAATTATCTCAAATTTTCCCTTTTGTTCATTCCTTTTATGCCCTTTGGTTTCCTTTATTCTTCAATCATCATTCTTATTTGTGAAATTTTTTTATCATTTTTTTGTTTGTGGGCACTTGTCAGGGTGACCCGTTGCATGGCTTTTTTTCCACTTGTTCATTTTCATATTTTGCGTGGTTTTTTGAACATATTTCCCTCTTGTCTTTTCCCTTCTTTAGCTAATGACACCCATAAGATTGGCCCTACCCATGTAGTCCCCCTTGCATTCGATCATTTTGTCTCCCAATTAGTTTTTTTGGGGTTGGTTGTTCAATTTCACAATTGTTCAGCTTGGGCCCCTTTTGGCTTGCCTTTTAGTTCACCTTCTTAGTTGGTTTTTGTTGCCCTATTGATGACATTAAGATCTTGGGCATCCTTTTTGGTTCCAATTCCTTCTTTCTATCCTTTTTGCAGAAGGTTTTGGATGAAAATGTTCATCATGCTAGTGCACTTCCAAAGTTAGTGGATGTCCAAGTAGCATTTGGAATCCTCTTTCGATGTTTCAATCAAAAGTTTTTTTATTTATTTCATTGTTTTCTTATGTTTTGTGTTTTTGGGGTCAACTTACTAATTTTGATTTAATTTTGTTGGGAGTTTTTTAGAGTCTTTTGGGCCTAGGTTCTTATGCATGCCATCATGCTTTCCTAGTCTGATGATAGGTTTTTTCTCATTTGTACTAGAAGGTTAGGCTTCATTTATGCAAAGGGCATTACTTTAACAACCTATTTAGGCAATTGGGTTCTAGTTGCCCCGACATTGCCTTTAAGTTCTAGTTGGACTTTCGCACATTCTTATTGAAGGCGATAGGACTAAACAACTCAAGTTCACTAATTTTCCATGCCCATTTAAGGTTAGCGTAAAAGATTCTTTTTTTAGTGGCAGTGGTGTGCGTATCCCCTTTTGGGCAATTAATAAATAGAAGAGCGGATCAACTTCAATAAAATACTTTAGAGAGATTGCACAATCATTTTATTTTTAACATCATCTCTAATTTGCCTTTAAATATTGGGTATGTTTGAAATCTTATGTGAGGCCAGGTTGGTTTTCTACTTGCCTAACAATCCTTCTTTTTCAATTGATTTTACAAGTTTTTTCCACTACGTTGCACACTCAATTGAACTTCCCCCATCCTTTAAACCTTGGTTTGTCACATTGCATTTGTGTCAACCTTTGGACCTTATGGGGATTCATCTTTTTTGTTGTGCCCATGATGGAAAAAAAAATAGTTTCCCATGATGTTGTGCATGATGCCTTTGTGTTTATCGCAAGAAATGTAAGATTTCACATTTTACACAAACATATCCATGTTCGTCTATCACTTACTCTTCAATCTACATGTCAACAAGTTAACATTGGGGTTTTGGTGGATGGCATTCGAATGTTGAATAACATCATCATCACTAACCCCATATAAACAAATTTGGTTTTGTGAACAACTTTATTTCATAAGGTTATCATTATAATTGCAACTCAAGTTAAGGATAGCCTTTATCACAATTGATACTTGTAAACCAATTTCTCCTTTTAGCCATATTATGTAAAAGACTGATTAGTTAGTAGAACATGGTTTTGTGTGTCTAGTGAAAATTGTTGTGTCTTTTTTAAAGACTGATTAGTTAGTAGAAATTGGGGGTTTGTGCGTTTAGTGAAGAGATTAGTGAGTAGGGTTTGGCGCTCTCGTTTCTTCGTCTTGTGTGTGAGTGCGTGTGCGTGTATTTTTGCAGTGTGGAAAATGTTTGCTGGGTACGTTTTGTCGGAGGCAATTCCCTCTTCTATTCCACGACTTTTCCTTGCTCTTAAAAAAGGCTCGAAGAGCCAGCCTTGGACAACGCACTCTGATTCGATGCCCCCCTCGTTTTCAACCGCATTCCGTGTCCCTCTTCTTTCTCCCTTTTGTTCCTTGTCCCATCATTCTAACGAGAGCTTCTCACCTGCCTCTTCTTTTTTTCCCGTTACTATTCTTCTTCTAATTCCTGAGAGAAGTATAGAGCTAAGCAGGAGTCGTGGAAATTAGTCGGTGCCCCCGTTTTCTTTTTCCCCTCCGGGACTTGAATTTTCTGGTGGATTTTGAAGTGGAGCCAGCAGGGCGACGAATTGAAGTTTGAACGGCTGCTCAGGAGGGAGGGAGGGAAGGATGCCTGCGCTAGGAGGAGGCACCCCGGCGACGTCCCACGCATCGACGCAATTCCAGTTCTTGGGATCGGTGTTGTCGCAGAGAGGTCCGAGTGCACTGCCTTATATTGAAGACGACAAATTGACAATCCGGCAGCATCTGCTGCATGTTATCCAGGATTTTCCAGGCCTTCAGGTCCGTCTTGCTCGTGCAGTCAGAATTCAGATATCTGGATCAGATTCATCACAATCTGGTTTCTTCTCTGTTTTTGTGATTACTCTGTAAGGAGACCTAATTCAGAGAGCTGTTTCAGACTCTCTGTGATCACTCTTTTTTTTTTTCCTGTTTATTAAGTTTTATTTTAAATTAATTTTTTATCCCCTTGAATTGTTGGAAGCTGGGGGGGGGGGGGGGGGGGTCTTTTTTTTTTTGGGGGGGTTTTGGGGAGGGGGGGGTTTTTTTTTTTTTTTTGTTTTTTTTTTGTACCCCTGTGATGAGTAGGGGGGGGGGTGGAGGGAGAAGGATGCTCCTTACTTTGGAAGAGTTTTTGGAAAGTGGGGTTTACTTTTGTTTTTGATGCTTTGATATTGTCTGTAACTTCCCTTCTGATGCTGTCTTCAATATTATTGGTTTGGCCATCAGAAAGTTGTGCTCATATGAGTCTATAGGCTTACACTGTTGAAAGTTAGGAACTTTGGAACCAAGGTCTTCTGGGTTCAAAGACAGAATTTTTCTCATCCTAATCTAAATCAGCAAGCATGACCCACCCACCTATTGAAGCAGTTGATAGATATTTGTTGCAGAAGCGGTCACTTGAAGAGGAGGGCAACATTCCCACATTTCTGAAGTGGCAGTGGTTTTGACCAATTATGTGAATGGCTGGCAGGTCTTTCATTGGTGATGGGTTTGTCATAGGATTCTTGTTGGTAAATGGGTATAGCTTAAATAAGTTGTGAGTGAGGTGTTCATAGGTGTGTTCTTGACTAAGATTGGTATTTTTCTTTTCTTTTTCAGGTGAAAACAGCAATCTTCACACACAATGATGGGCGGACGAGCAATTTATTGCAAGCTGATGGAACTATCCCCATGCGTTATCAGGATGTAATGTATAACATCCCTATCACTATGTGGCTCCTTGAATCCTACCCCCGTAATTGCCCCCTAGTATTTGTTACACCTACCCGGGACATGATTATCAAACCCCGGCACCCTTATGTTAACCCTTCTGGTATGGTGTCAGCTCCATACTTACAAGCATGGGTTTATCCATGCTCAAATCTTGTTGAATTGGTACAAAGTCTGTCACTTCTTTTTGGTAATGATCCACCTTTGTATTCTAGACCTCCACCAGCACCAAGGAGTAACCATCTGCCACAGTCTACCTCTCCATTCATGAACCCTATGCATACCGGAGGACAAATGCCACCACCATCTATGTTGTCATCAGGTTTACATCCTCCTGTTCAGCCAACATCCAGGCCTTCATATCCACCATACCAGAATTCACAGCCCCCTCCAAGAACTGATGAACCCTCAGATGCTTATAAATGGACATTGATTAATACACTTTCTGATCGTCTTCATCATGACACACAAGCCCTAATGCAGGATCGGAACACTGAGATGGACAGACTGTTCAACACCCAGGTCTGTATTTTTCACCATGACTGCCATTTTCCTGCCCATCCAAATCACATTTGCACAAGGGCATCTTATGAGTGTTGAGATTTCATTTGTCCTCGTCATTTGTATAGCAAAAATCTACCAAAATTGGGTCTTCAGAAGATCCCTTGAGTTTTTTGTGTTTATTGTATTCTCAGAGGACAGCTTCCATTCCACTTTTAGGTTCCAGTTCCAGAGTTTCATGAAGAACCTTTTCTCCTAGCTCAGTTTTGCAAATGGATAAAAATGAAGAGATTCTTACCTTCTATGGAGAACATAGCCACTCTTGAGATCTTTGTTGTTGAGTTTTCTCTGCAATTGCATATATAAGATAACAATAAAGATATATTAGATAAGAGCTTTAAGCTTTTTCAATTATTATCTGATGTTGCTTATCAAACATGATGCTCAATCATTCCCTCTTGAAGTGGATCTGTGAGTGCTGGAATGAGGGACTAGCTCCTATTCTGCAACCTTCAATGATCTTGGCACCCTTTTGTGAATCTGTATTCCTGAAATTAAAGTTGTAAGCACCCTTGATTGTTATTCAATCCTTGATCTCAATCTGAAAGTCTTGAAGCCTGGCCAGTCCTGAACTTCACCTTAAACCTTTCTGTTTATGTAGTTGCTGAGGGGTTTGTTTTATTGGCTCCAGGCTTTATTGGGTGAGAGAGCAGGGCAACTTCAGAAAGGGGTACGTGAACTGGTGCAAGAAAAGGAGGGTCTGGAAAACCAGCTTCAACTGATATTAACCAACACAGATGTTCTTGAATCTTGGTTGAAGGCAAATGACAAAGGACTCACACAAGTTGACATTGATGATGTTTTTGAGCCAGCTGATCCTCTCTCAAAGCAACTGTTGGAATGCAATGCAGCTGATTTTTCCATTGAAGACATTCTCTACTCACTTGATAAAGCAGCCCAAGAAGGTGCTATTCCTGTTGATGCTTACCTGAAGCAGGTGCGCGTGCTGTCTCGAGAGCAGTTCATCTTTCGTGCCACTAGCATCAAAATCTACCAGGCTCAACTCTCATCATAGGTTAATTCTCTGGCATTGTGTACCCCCTTTGTTGCCATGTAGGATGTTTGAACTTCTTGTAGATCCCATATTTGCAGAATCTTTGCAAACCTCCAAAAGTTCTTGTGTTATAGCAATTTCACCCAGCTCCACAAGCTTTGAGAAGTCTCTTGAATTGCTTTTCCATGTTTTCCATTCTCATGAGTCCCACAAGTTAATAAGTCCCCACATCCACCCAAACTCTCCATAAGTGTTCCTGAGACTTGCATGGACATTCTTTCCCAACTGCTGGGTTCAAAGGTTTTGGGTTTAGGGAAGCATCCATGCCCATTTAGTCAGTCGGTTTGGTTTCAGGGCTTAGAAAGACCTGAAGGTGTCAATTTAAAGCACAAAAAAGTTCAGATACCTAGAATCCAGAGGGCATCGTAGACTTTGTGAATTTAAAGGATATGTGCTAGAAACAATCAAAGAGAGAAAAAAATATTCGCTAAGTTTATGGGCTTGACCTTCCTCCCAGTACCAATGTTGATTTCTGAGAATGGTTTGTCCCATTTCTCTGTGTGTGTTCTTAGGATTGCCCATTTTTGCTTCTCATTATTTTTACACGTGTTCCTAGTCATTCCTACTAATGATTTGCCCAGACTTTGGGCTGAATATTGTATGCTTATCTACACCCACTGTTGGGAGCTGATGAAGTCAGTGGGTAGTCATGGCAGTTGTCACTGCTATTTGTGATGAAGGTGATGGTCTGACACACACTGAGTGAATCTCATAAGGTTAAGACTGCACTCATTGTTGTGTTAAATTGAAGTGCAGATGGAACCCAATCCATGCAAGTACATGCGAAGCTGCCAAGCAACACAGGATTGGATATCCATGTTGGACAGAAACACTGCACTATAACACTTCAGCCTCTGCTTCTTGTCACTGCCCTTACTTGGTTGAAACACAACTTGAGCATTCCAGCCACCCAAGAACCATGGAACAAATTGCCTCCTAGCTCATAATGAAATGTGTAGATTTGCTGTCTTTGGTTTAACAGTCTACACTTACTGAGATTGTCAAACTATGGTTTGATCATTTCAATTCTGGAGATAGATTTAATGTGGGCATCATTTGTTAAAGTGATGAATTCTCAGATCAAAGCTCTTCAATTGTGCTGAGGGATGCAAAAATCACAAGTGAATTGGTTGCTCCTTGAAAGGATGGGAACAAGCTCCCAGGTGCCCTATGTATGTGAGGAGGAAGCCAAGACAATTGACCTCTCTAAACACACACAATTGCCTTCCAAGCCCAAACCACCTCACCCCTATTTACTACTATAACATTAGTGCCTCATTCGTGTTACTTTGACTTTAAACAATGCAACCAACAAATCCAAAAAAAGGAGAAACACAATGAGAGAGAGAGCACAACAAACGCGTCAAAGCAAAGTTGTCAAAACAAAAAAAAACAAACCCACTGACCATAACCACCTTTTGAATTCTTGTACCCACACATCCAAGCCATGTAAAGCAAGTGCATAACACAAACCAACGAGACTGAAACTTTGACCACAATTTACCAATAAAGCATATAACTATCTGCAAAAATGCTAAGAAAGCTAAAGTAGCTCTATCGTGCATACAACAAAATACAAAAAGACTGGCACTTGAACATGCATACCTCCATTGCAAATTACTCAAATCCATATTCAATGTTTTTGAAGTGACTTAGGCTCAATGATCAACTACTTGCTAATAAATATATGTACTAAGCTACCTCATTAATTAACTCCTCAGAGAAACTAGACTCAATAAACTCTTCTCCATTTTCAGATCAACTAATTTTGCATCAACAAAAAAAAACTATGTCAAATCTTTCTTTAGCCGTGAGTTGTGTCCAAGTGATCATTTGTAGTCCAACTTTCATAAATCATCACAAGCACTTGTCCAAGTTATCCAAGCCAAATCTGTAATGACATAGTGTTGTCAAGATCTTTGGAATATTGAAAACAGATTTTGCTTCCATTTGTGAACTTGGAACCAAAAGACATTAACACGTTGGGAATCCAACTACAAGAAATCAAGTATCATTTTTCTT
>Ga0116228_10001698_pt1 | contig 18440 bp, 16 predicted proteins | sample S1TSphfallax_2_FD_89694 | JGI IMG/M metagenome (GOLD analysis project Ga0116228, IMG submission 89694) | Host-associated microbial communities from peat moss isolated from Minnesota, USA - S1T2_Fc - Sphagnum fallax MG | ecosystem: Host-associated > Plants > Peat moss > Unclassified | place... | reverse complement strand
TCCCTTATATATTTGAAAAAAATGAAATGGATGAATAGTTAATGACTTTCATTTACATTTATTTTCCATGTATCATCCCTTTATGTCAAATCAATCATCATGTATCGCTTATAACTTTTCATCCTTCTATGAATAAGTTTTATATTATTTTAAATTTACAATTTGATCAAGTTTACATATGTACTTGACCTCCCATTATTACTAATTCAAAATAATTATTTAAATTATTCATAAATCAAACCTTATGCCTTTAATTTTAAAAAAATCATTGTAAGATTCATGAATTTTATTTTATTTTAAATTCACTTTTATCCATACTATTATCTCAAATCATAATATTATTATTTTACAATTACAACTCCTAGTAATTATTTTGTTATTACAATTTTTTTCATAATAAGAACTAAACAACACCAACCTTTATATTTCATTAAGTTCTCAAAAAAAAAAAAACTCACACTTCACAATAATAATGTTCCTCAAAATGTGCGACCAAATAAAAACTAATATTGGTTCAATATACCAAAGTAATTTTTATTTGATCTAATATGATTTCAACTTATACAAAGGATTTTCAAGGAAAAATGACCCAAATTTATTTTATTTTTGTTGTTGTTGATGAGATGTGTTTTTTGCAGCTTGTAACCCTACTAGCACTTGTAGGGGCTTGAGGTGAAGAAATGGACAAATTCAAGAGCTAGAAGGCATGGGTACAAGTCGGATTTCAAGCTCTTCGGATGATGGTGAGGACGAAGGGCATGCTTCTCGATTGGCAAGTGTGGCCATTGACTCTGCAGCTGTGGTGTTCAATGCTTCTAGCTCTGCACCATCCCTTCGCAATGGAAGAGGAAAACTGTCTTCAGATCAATCGGTCGAGGCAGAGAATCAGAGCAAAGGAACCTCCTCTGGCTTGAAGCTCTATCAGATTCGGGTAAGTGTTTGGCGCTTCTGCTCTCTTTCCATCTGGTTCATTCCACAAAAATATGTCCAAGAAGTAATTTGGTTTGCACCTGTGCAGCTGCAAGACCTTCTTTACAAGCATCTGGACAAGACAGTTGGGGAAACATTTGCAGCACAACCACTGTTGGCTACTGAGCAAACTATTGAGTGTCATGAGAATGGTCTTGATGAAGTTGAGAAGGATGTAGATATTCGACTCTTCAGCAGGGCTCCTCCTGGCATTGTGATAAAGAAACCAGGCACAAATTCAGCTTCTTTGTTTTAAATCTTGAAAACCTAATTGCAGTAGCTGCATCATCATCAGTTATGGTTTTGATTACTTGAGTCTACTTGTTGCTTTTCATTATTATACAACCATGGTCTCAATGTAGTGTCTGACTGTGGTAGTATTCTAGGGTATATAGTTCACATGTTTGATCTTTTCAATCTAGGAATGGCCGCTGTAGCCTAGAAGTTGGGACATGTCAATACGTGTTTTGTCTAGTTCTAACCCTAATCTTTCTTACACCTTAAACTATGCACCTCTTCAATGTGTTTATTAATGCTTCCTATCCAATGCTTGCAAATCAGTGCAGGGCCTGATGAACATTTTGGGTTTTCTTTCTTGCAGAGAAAAACCTGAAAGTGACTAAAAGAGTAAAGCCCAATTTAAAGAGGGGTTACAGCATTGATGATGAAGACTCTGATGAGGTAAAATAGGACAAGTAGGAAACCGCATGTTGTATCTATTAATTGATCCAGTGTGGTATTTTTCCTCTGGATTGTTTCTAATGCTCATTGCTGATTTGTGATTCAGCATCTTGTTCGTCTACAAGCTGCAGCAATTGATGGAGAAACCATCAGAGCAGAAGCCAAGCATGCTATGGCAAAGGCCCTGGCAACAAGCCAAGTATCTGCAGAAGTAGCTGAGAAGGCAGCCAAACGAGAGGAAGAGAGAGTTGCAGCACTCAAACGGGAACGGGGTGAAGAGTGGCTCCCAGCCATTGCTGCTCAACTGGGCTTACCACTCAAAAGCACTAAAATTAGACAGGATCGTCAACAACTGGAACTGTTGAAACAGAACAACACGCAAACCACCTGAAACCAAATAATTGTGTTCAAACAATAAAGACTGTTGAGAGTGAGCAACTTTGTTCTTGCAAGTAGTCCTGGAATCAGCAAAATCCTTGAATTTTCTGCAGATCAGTAAATTGTGCCAATTATTGAGGTTACATGTGGAACTCATGTTAGTAGAGTGAAGTTTGTGGAGATGAAGCATATGAGCACTCATGAAAACACAGATTAATCTTCTGGCAATTGTGAACCTCATTAAGCCTTCGATAAGGCCTGCTAAGTTGAGAAGCAGATGTCATTGGACCCTATTCCGTAGGGATATATATCCAAGCAATTTTGCCAGGGATATGTTGACTTTGAGAAAGTTTGCAGGACAATGTGCACTTGGGAGCTCTGTTTTATGATTTGCAAGGTTGGTAGTTGCAGCTGCCATGTGAAATAGGCCACTGGGTGTTTCTTTGACCAGCCATCATCTGAAGCAAGACCACATCTCTAGGAATTTGACAAACCGGTCTCTGCTTTGATGTAAAGTGATGGGTGCTTTTAAACGTGATGGGCAAACTTAATTGAAATGTGAACACAATGTGATTATTGTCTAATTTTGTTGGATTGATTAAACTGATCAATGATGGAATTCAAATACTCATCATCTAAATGATAATTTTGTGCACTATCAGTCCCTCTTAGAAATTTACCAGAACTGATGTGCGGTAAAGAAGAATGGCCTAGAGAAAAGCTTAGAAGAGAATTCACAAAACTGGTTCTTGCAGATACAGCAACATGGTCACTAGAATTTGACTCAGCACTTGGGCAGTGGATGGCGCAGCATACAACAGATCGTTTCAGCCTTGGAGGATGTTGAGCAGTTTCATCAACTTGAGAACAGGCTTCAAACCAAGCAGTATTTGGCTGAAGCTTGAGACCAGTTTCAGCATGTGGTGTGCATTCTCCAGGTGAAAGAGAGTATTTTCATTATCAATTTCTGTCGTGAGCAAGGATGCAGCAAATGTGTGGGGCTCAATAGCAGGTTTTAGTGATCAATTATACATGCTAGTAGGGTCCATGCAGAGAGAGACCTTCATGGTGCCAGGGCTCTCCTAATTGTTTCTCAAGTTGTGATCCATAATTGATAGGTGTTCACATCTCCTAGTGTTGGGAGTGTGGAACTGCTTTCTGTTTTCTGAATTCCTTTTCTTTGGAGTTAGTAGCTTATGTGTGCACTTTGTTGGAGGTCCTCCCTGCAAGTGCATGTTTGGCATTCTCAATGATGTTACAGCAACTCAGACTTTGTGATTATGTGTGATTTGCCCGGTGCTAACAGGAAAAATTTTGTGACTCTGCTCACATTGAGGATTGGTGCAGTTTAGGGTTTAGGACAAAGCAACAACACACAGGGTTGCAGTTTTCGCTCAGGGAATGATGGTGATGAAGAAAACTTCATCAGAGCCATTGAGCTAGATCTTTGGCAGCAGCTTCTGGAAGTCAGAGTGCAAAAAGCAAGCAGTTGGTGACAAGGATTGCCAGTTCTTTGCACTCTCTCCTTGTGTTGGAAATGGAGCTCCTAAACTTGAGGACTTTGCGGACATACAAGAAGCCTCTCATTCCCTGCAAACAAAATGCAGATCCATGGAGTAATTTTACATGTCCATGTGCTGCTACTCACCTCTCTCACAAGATCATTTTATCACCACAAAAATGGGCAGCAGAAACAATGTTCATTCATGAAATGGAAAAGTGCAAGACTTGCAATGTGTACACACTCGAAAGGACCTACCTACTTATCTACAAAGGCCTTAGAGATAAGCCTAGAGCCCGAAGGATCTAAACTCAGGTACGCTTTAGGGCTATTAAAAAAGTCCTTACATCTCTCCCCCAGCCCCTAAACCCTAAACCCTGCACTAACTCTGAACCCTTGCCCTACACCCCGACCCCTACCCTAAACCCCAACCCTTGCCCTGAACCCTAAACTCAAACCTTAAACCCTAAAAAGAAGAGAACTGCAAAAGAAAAAACATTCGGATTTTGATTCTTGGGTCCCATTTTGCAAAAGGTTCTGCCACTACTCCAATTCCAACCTTTCGACTTCCTGGCCGAAAGAGAGACCGTTTCCATTTCCACCAAACCCTAAACCCTAAAACGAAGAGAACTGCACCAAAAAAGAAAAAAAAAAAAGGTCGGATTGATTCTTGGGGTCCCGTTTTTCAAAAGATCCCGCAAACCTCGTGCTTGGTGGGAATCTCCTCGACATCAGCAGACGACAGCTCTTTTCCAGCTCATCCATTCCCATAGGCGTGGCGGATGCGTGCAGAAATCTCCTTACTGTATTGTGTCGCATCTTCCTCGCCTCCAGCGATGGGTCGTACCAAGTCTTGGAGAACACAGGAGAAACTCAAAAGTGGCACCTTGTTGACCGCTTCCGTTAGGCAGAAATCTCCCCCTATCAGGACAACAAAACTACTCACCCAGGTGAAGAGGAGAGCATGGAATCTCATCGGGGTGGCGGATTAGGGTTTCTTCTTGCTTCGCAGATGCCTTCGTAGAAGATTCTTCTGCCCATGGGTTTCGGCAGCTGATTCGTTCCTGTATGCACGCAGATAGATAGATAGATAGATTGCCGAAGAATTTCTGGAGCTAGTTGGTGGTGTTACAGAAGCCGTCGACAGCAAGACCAAGCCCTGGAGCAGGAGAAGGAGAAGGAGAACAAGTACAAGTGTGGAGAATTGAGAGAGAGAGAGAGAGAGAGCAAATGAAATGAGTGCAGGATGTGATGTGATAATGTGGAGAAGGCCAGCCATGGCGGTACTGGTGCTGGCCTGTGGCACACTCATCTACTACCACTGTGCAGTGCGCAACCGCAACATTGTGGCACTCATCTCTGACGTACTCTTCGTCATCTCATGGTCCCTTGCGCTCCTGGGCCTCATCTTCCGCTTTCTCAACCTCAAGTATGTATGCCTGACTCTCTCTCTCTCTCTCTCTCTCTCACACACACACACACACACACACACACCTTGAGTGTATCCATGTACATGTGTGTGTATGTGTGGGTGTGTTGGTGTGGGTGTTTTTTGGGTGCTGTGGTTATTTTGTCTTTCCAATGTATGAATGAGAGACGGATTGGGATGCTCTGTACTTCTGCAGTTTTGCAGCAATTGTTCTTCTTGAGCCTGTTGCATCTGGTGTGGGTGCCCTTTTTTTGAGCTGCAATCCTAGACAAAAGCAAACCATTGAACATTGGGTAACAAAATTAGCTTGGAGTGTTTTTAGAGGGCATGTTTTTCTAGTGTGGACTTGACCTTCCTCTTTGAATCTTGCAAAGTTCTTTGTGATTCAGACTTGGGTTTGTGTGCACACTTTGAACACCATTCAACAAGATGGTAACTGCAGATGAAGCATGATGAGCTGAAGCTTTAGCTGGACACAGAGTCCTGAGTTCTCTCTCTAGAGAACTGTGTTGACAACTGTTGGGAGTTAAGAGAGAGTTTTGGGAGCTTCTTCTTCTTCACTAGCATTACTTCAGAGGGACCAAAAGGGACTTGTATCATCAGCAGTGTTAGATGACAACATGACAATTGTCAATTCTGATTTGCACACTGAAAAAACTCACAAATTCAACACTGCCAGTAACACAGTGCAGAACATTGAACTAAGATTTTTTGATGTCTCTATGAGCTCTGGGAGTTTGTGTGTAGCTCACTGAGCAAAAGGATTGTTTGTCCAGTGTAAAAATGTTAGGGTTTTTGTCACCTTACAGCTTGGAGTTGAGCAAAAAGATTGTCCATTGGATTTGAAATAGAGAGCAGGATGCTTGCCTGACAGCTGATTTTCACAATCAATGATTGTCAGGGAAGGAATGAGCAAGTGTGGGATTGAATTTATATGTTTATGTTTTTGCCTTAAAGGTTTTTTCTAAATTCTGGAGTTATGATTGAATGCAGGATTTTGCCAGTGGATCCATCAGGGTGGCAAGTGTCAGTGGAGTCAGCTAATTATGTTGCAGCAATGCTGGCCAACACTCTGGGAGCTACTGAAGGTGTTCTCAGAATTGCTGCTGTAGGCTCTGATTTCAAGCTCTTTTTGAAGGTAAAATTGTGAAGGACCACCACACAACCACTCTCTCACTGGGTGCCCAGGGGCACATGCTTAAGAAAAAAGCTTGCAAACTGACATCCACTTAATACTGGCATACTATATAGATGAACTTTTTCTGAGAAGCAAATTGTCCTCTGCTGAGATCATATCCCTCTTAAATGTCAAAGCAAAAGTCAAAAGGGATGATGTGAAGCAATTTCTTGCTTCCCATCTTCACTCCCAACAATATAGTGCATATTAGCATATACCATTACAGACAAAGGTAGGTACTGGTCATAAGAACCTCCTTACATAAGAACCTTTTTCCAAGAACTTTCCAAGAACACAAACAAATGCATTCCTCAACATAAGAAAAAAAACGGGGGAAGTTGGGGAACCAATTGCAGGTGGTTTTAGCACTCTACTTGTTATCAGCAATTGGGAGATCAGCATCCGGGGCTACAGTTGTCTACGCAAGTACATTCTTTCTTCCCTACACTTTCACAGGGATTCTCTCTATCGCAGAAAAATTGCATTGTGTTGTATGTGACACTTAAAGGAGATAATTGCATTGCTTGTGTGGGTTGTTTAAGTTTTCCTAGACTGAAATCTATCTGTGGGTGTTTTTTCCCAGTCATGTAGTTAATAAGTGCTGCACTGATGGTGTGCTGGTTCTCATCATATTGCAGCACTGTGGTTCATCTTCATTGTTCCTTTCTCTGTCAAAATGATTGCACCAAAAATCAAAACTCCCGCATTTTTGGTGAATGCTGCAAAGAGTCAAGGCACAGAAGCAGTGGGGCTGGAGTTTAGCTAGGAGATTTTCTGTATTTGTGCAGAGGGGCTGATTGATTACCCTGCTGACACCACCCGCAATGTAATTTATGATATATATGCCAGCTCTCTCTTTGATCAGCTCATTTTTCATCACAAAGAGTTCATCCAGGCCTCCCAGTGCTCTCGGTTCTCTCTGGGCTTTAGGCCTTGTTCCAGCCCTTGGCTGCTTTGTGCTTTGTCTTTGTCTAACGCCAGTGGGAACTTCCAGTAGTAATCAATTAAACTGTGGAGATTCATGCAATACAAGTTTTGCCTTAAATGTCAATGCAGTAAGTTTGCTCTGAGAATATTGCATTTTTGTGCAATTGCATCCTCGATCCATGTTCTTCTTGGGTTATTCTATTACTAGAACTTTCATGAATGTGGAAAAAGCTCTGGATTTATGGAATGTACTCTGATAGTTAAATAAATCTTTAAATGTCATATGAAGCTTCACTTTGAAAATGTGAGAAAGAGGGAAGAATAATTATAAAGGAGATGGGGGTTGATCAATTTTATAATATTTCCCAACCTTTGCCCCATATGGGAACATATGAGTGAAATGAAAAAGGGGAAGGGGGAGAAGATATCATTAAATCAAAGAATGTTGTGTGCTACCACATTGATGCCTACAATTATCATTGTCATCACACATACAACAATACATAACAAATAAAACCTTGAACAATACACTATACCCAAACCAAAATGAATCCACTTGAAACAAGTAGGAATTCAAGCCCAAAACATAGCAAGAAAACAATAACACAAAATCTACAAAAGAACTTGCATAAACATAAAAACCTACAAAGCAAAAACCATTATGTTGTGGAATTTCAAATCACCAAAAAAGGATTTGAAATCAAAAAAACTTGGGTTTTATACCCAATCCACAAATTAGTTTGAGCATGTTCACACTGGAACTTGTTCACAATTAAACTACATATTAAATTAGATTGGCCTAACTAAATTATATCAAACATAATTAATTTAGACTTAATTATGCAACTAATCGTGACCACTTGACAATTGTCGTGCGTTATTACATCTACACCTACAACTATCGATGTCATCACACATACAATGCATAACAAATAAAACCCTAAATGGTACACCATACCCAAACTACCCCCTTATTTGGGGCTCAAGTTCTTTTAAATCAGATAACATTATAAGAAATGTTTTATGAAAATTAATCATTAATGAATACTTTGGGTCCAAAGTAAAAGGACTAGTACACATGATGCAAATGGGAACACCATTGTTAGTCACTTAACTACAATTCTTCAAATCCTCAACCAAATGTGAATCACTATGAAATAAATATTTAAACTAGTCCTATTATGTGACCTAAAACTCGGTCTACTTAAGTGCACCAAAAGCAAAACCATTTGCCAATCAATATTTTGTTCAAAGGTGGTGTAAAACATCCCATGTGACAACCCCTTGAACACCGATCACACATAATGGTAGCCCCAATAGATTACCCACGCAAAATACAACGAAATCTAACAAGAACAATTGCCAAAGATGGGTCAATTTGGTCATCCACATGGGGAAGATGACACAATGCACAATTACACACATGATCCTTACATGTTTAACCACCTTAGCCCTCCAACAACAACACGCCAAAAGGTAAAACCTTAGATATTCAAAAAATAACACATCCCATAATGACATCTAAAGTAGTCAATGATGTCTAATGCAGGTATGCATAATCTTTTAGTTCAAATCTACAAATTCAAAGCTAATATCCACCTTCTCAAATAGTGGCATATTGAAGTGTATTTCAATGTTGAGAAATTGTCAAATTTTCCATAACCATAGGCATTACACATTGGAACAAAGCTTGTCATTTCTCACATGCTTAAAACCACACATTTGGATCAATCAAATTAATGATGGCCATCACATCTTGTCGAATTAAGGTTAGAATTATGGGCTCACAAAAAAATAGTAAAAAATATGGAGAGAAAGATCCAAGAAAGGTTTGTCAATAAAACCTATACCCCGTTGCTAACCATGGTAGTGGTAGATCCCAATTTCGAATATGACCATCACAAACATTGCTTGACCATGTACACCATATGCTCAACTAACATGTCTATTTCAAAACAGTATTACAAATTAATGCAATGATCAATAAATGAATCATATAAATGAATTTCAGTTGGAGCCCCAAATCTACTAAGTACCATATTTGTTTAATGCATATGATGCCCTCTCACTATTAAGATCTAGTAATGGCACTAGTTCCAACCACTTGGAAAAATGTTCGATCATAACCAAAACATATCAATTACGTCATGGTGTCAAACTCAATGAACTAGCAAAATCCAAACTCCATTGGTATGCAAGCCGCATAATTTGTAAAGTGTTGTAAGCAAGGTGTAGGTGCATTGAAAGGTGTCTAAACTCAATCACACACCATACACTAAAAAAAACATTGAACCTACAATTGCATCCTTTGTTGCCAATTATAAGTTCAACAATTCGATGATCGAACAATTTGCTCCAAAATTTTTGTAAGTCCATTGAACCCCAAAATGGTCCAACTCTTCATAATAAGCATGCTAGACAAGGCCATCATGTTGTTTTGGGTAAGGTATTACCCATATTTATCCATTATGTCCACACCCATAGCACATAATCACCTTCCCATTTGAACCATTTGGCCCTATGAACAACTTGGTCGCATTCCTTAGGTCTCATATAATCAAAATTTCACATGTTTGCAAATATGCAATAATAGGTGAATCTTCATGTATATCCAAGGCACCATTGCCTTATGGTTCAATATCCCCTTCTTAGGAATTCCCACTATTTGATTTTGTTTAAGGTACATCCCCAAAACATCCCAATAGGGTGTAGAGGTATGCAAAAACATGCCACCCTAATACTATTTTCAAATCCACATCACCATGCCAACAAGCCCCAGTATTATCCTCTTTGTTAGAACTTGGGTTTCGACAACCCATTAGCATTTTGATTAACTTTATTAGCACTATGCAGTACATTAAAGTCATACTCCTAGAGGATAAATGCCCACATGGCAAACTTTCTAGTGAAATGATTTGACCCCATCAAAAACTTGAATGGTTAATGATTAGTAACCAAAGTGAATGGGCTACCATAAAAATAAGATTTGAATGATGGCACAACCCAAACAACTACAAGACATTTCCCCTTCATATGAATTATACTTTGTTTCCATCTTATTATTGGATCGACTAACACATGCCACCACAAATTCTTCACCATCATCGTCAAATAGGTAAACATAGCCCCAACTTTAAATTGCTCTAATTAGTGTGTAATTGGAATGGTCATCCTTGGATGGGTCATTTTAAAATGGAGTTGATGAAAATTGAACTTTCAATTTTTTAAAGGCCTATTCATGTGTCTCACCCCAAATGAATTCCTAATCAATTTTTGTTAGCTAAGTGAAAGCTTTAGTTACATTACTAAAGTATTTCATAAACCTTCGGTAGTAATTACACAAGCCTAAAAAAATTCATGACCAATTGACATCTATAAGTTAGGGAACTTGTGAAATGGCCTCAACCTTAACCTTCTAAACCCCAAATCCATTGCATGAATCATGTGACCCAAATATTCCATTTGAGTTTTATAAAACCAATACTTAGTTGAATGAAACTTAAGGTTATGTTCCATAAGTTTTTTAAACATTTTCTACAAATGATGCATGTGATTTCATGGGGTCAAACTAAAAACAATGATGTCATTGATATGGCATTTGGCAAAACCAAAACCCGTTAACACTCGATCCATGACCCTTTGAAAAATTTTAGGGGCGTTCTTCAAATCAAATGCCAAAAAAATTCATTGGTACAAACAATCCTTCGCATGAGGATTGATTCCCCGAAAAGTTATCTTGACCTTGTCGCCCTCCTTTAATGGCAATTGATGGACCTCAAGTTCAAGGTACTAAAACCCTTGGCCTAATTGAGGCCATCAAAGAGCTCTTCAAGTGATTCATGGCATATTTGTCCAAACAAGTCGATTTATTCATTAAATGGTAATCCCCACACATGCAACATTTGGTCCAATTACAAAAAATGTCCTTCTTGGTTGGCATCACTATTGTTGAAGCATATGAACACCCTTGGACAATTTCATCAAACCTACATATAGTAACTTTGTTGTTCAAACATGAACCAAGATTCTCTCCACCTCACTAAGTTTGTAAAGTCACATAAATATTAAATTTTATCCTTCAATATTATTCGACCTCTTGTCCTTTAAATTTACCCAATTCTTTCAAATTGAAGGCAAAATATCCGATGAAATCTTATAATAATCATTGTGCATCATGCACCTCACCTCTTACAATCAATGGGCTAATCTTTGGCTCCCATGTCTTTGTAATCACTTGAACTTTAGGTTGGGATGATGGAACATCCTTGACACCCAAGGTTGAGGGCATGGCATGTGATTATTACATGAAATGTGAGGAAGTGCCACCGTGTTTTAGCACCCCCACCCCACTAAATAATTGTTCCACACCCATAAATCACCCTTAGTGTCCTTGATCCCACAATTGCCAAAGATGTAGAACTTGTCATGTTGTAACATCACCAAACATAACTAACCCAATAAAAAGTGCAATATGTGAAAAAATGGGTGGAATGGGTCGATGTGTTTGGTCAAAAAGTTTTTGGTCTGCTAAAGCCAAATTGAAAATCCATGTGAGGTAGTTTAGATCCATAACTTGCCCCAAATTTTGTTTATGAATTCTTTCAATAATACTTTGCACAAATGTGGTGCAAGTGTGAAACCCTATGGCCTGTTCCTTTTCATTTGCATTGGATTCCTCCATATTGGATCAATGGGAGTCCCAAATCATCCATGGGCTTTCCATCCTTAAAGGCATGAAAATGTAGGAAATTCAAGAATGTCGGTAGGGCTATTCATGGAAAACAAACTTTATTGACCACAACCAAAGGCAATCGGTCATCATGATAAACCTAAATTTGGCTATGATTGGGCCCCCAACAAGGTGATGTTGCTTGGTAGGGAACATTGACAACTTGGCATGGTTGATGTTAGCAACAAATTGGGATAAATTTGTTGTAACATCATTACAATCCATATGGAGGTTTATATGGTTTATGGATCCTTTTCCATGTAATGGCATTTTTGGATTAAAATGCCAAATAGTATAATTGTGCCTAATCCAAAACTAATGCCTCCAAATAACTCAAGTAGGCATATTCCATCTTTAGGAATATCCCATTGAATAACCTTGGTATCCAATGGGCTCAAACTTGGAGGCCCATTGTCAACATGCACAAATTAATGTGGGTTTGGTGATGGCAAAATGTGCCAAGCCTGATAATGTAGTCATGAATAATTAATGTTTGGAGCTCGGTCAATGTGCCCCATGGTGGCCTAGGATCCAATGTGGAAATCAGAATGAATGCCATCCCTTGTTGCATTGACATCACAATTCACCACTTGGAGGTACATCATGGTCATGGACGTTACCTTCCAACAATTCAAACCTATGTGGAAGGCTTGAAAATCTAACCAACATAATTAATTTGTTGCATTTTTCATATTTAACCCCCAATGAATTTCATCAACAATAATGCCTTGTGGTTAACTCCTGTTTATTAACTTGGGTAGTAGTATGTGGTTTTTTACCCATAATTTATAATAACCCCCAAGGGATATAAAACCACACCTCCCATCGAATACGTCATAGGGCATAACAAGTGTGACCATTATTTGAGCCCGAATTGTATTATAGTTTGTTGGTTTGTTGGGATTAACCTAAATCACAATTTCTTGTTTGGTTAACCTTCGAGCCATCTCCAACCCCACCATTGATGTTGATATTTGATATGGGCATGGGTTGAAATCAGCAATGATCAATCCAATACCATCAATGTTTGAAGATTGAAATCCAACAACGTTTTTTAGGGTCAATATTGACCTACTGATGCCCCCTTCAAAAGAAATTCTTTCCTCATTATGCACCACCACCACATGAATAATAACACTAGCCTAATCAATGGCTAATTGCATCGAAAGGTTATGAAATTCAACCATAGCCGCATGCCAAGATTTAGGTTGAACCTTGGACACCTCAATGGGGTTGGTTTCATAACTTTGTTGGGGAAATGTAAAAGGTACAGAAATATCCTCCGACCTAACCACCACATCTGATGTTCCTTCATCCTCACATAATGTGGCTACCAAACAAAACAAAACTATTAATTGAATACATGAAATGGCCAATGTTTAACAAAAAAAATTGGTAATTAACACACCATTCTAGCCACCCCTAATAAAATTGTTGGTGTCTTGGATCTAGGAATAGAATTAGGCGCCTTCCTTGATATCACACCAAAGGTTAATAACCCCATGGGATTGGGAGTGGTGTTTGTCAACACACATGATTATGGGAACTACACTAACGTTAAACCTCACCACAATGAAGATCTAATTTTTCATATGCACTTCATAGTTATAACATTCAAGCATTAACCCTTGTCATCGGTGCAACTATTGAGATAATTTCATTATGATTTGAAACCATAACATGGTTTCCATCACTTATTACCCATGACTCATGATCTCCTAACATATGTGGCATAAATTTTTTTTGCCACTAATATTAATAAACTGGTTCCATAGAGTAATCGTGGATTACTATTTGAACCATATGATTAGCCATCTTTTCGATCCTTGGCTTTCCTTGACCCATATGTATTAAATTTTACATGGGTTGTCATATTTGTGACTAGGGCTTCTAACCATGCAAACCTAACCTCAGATGGTGTTGGGTTGGCCCTAAGCTAGTTTGGTGATTGGCCCTTTATTGGTTGCCTTTTTACCCTTCTTCCCAAGAACCTTGGCTTTTGCAAACATTAAAACTATGAGATTGGCCTTGTTGTAATTTGAGATGGAATGTGAATGATTGTTTCGCATTATGCCCATATGTATTACAATGGAAATGTGGTTGGCGTAGATTAAGGTTAAAAATATTAGCGTGAGGAGGATTGGATTGGGACAATCTTTCTTTTGATGTGACCACACCTCCAACACTTGTTTTCTCCTTCATGTTTAACAAAATATGATATGGAACCACTTGATTCATTTTTGGATGTCCCCTTACCCTTTTGAAGCATGGCCTTGTTGGGTTGGCCCTTTGCTTATTGAATTGATGATGTTAGAAAACTCCTTGGGTTTTCTTTATTGAACTCAAGTGTAACCACACATTCTTCAACCATGTTCATCTCAATCCACTCTGACAACTTGAATACATTAGCCAATGTGGGTTGTGCAAATTGAAATAACTAAACATCTTGCACCTATCTTCTAAAAGCATTGTCCAAGATCTCATACCAAAATTGGACTGATTGGGCCTTTATAACACCTTGTCACCATGATCAACCTACTCATCCATACATAGGCCTCTCATAAGCTTTCACGGGGTTTATGCTAAAACATTTACAAACTTCACAATTTTTCAATCCAAACCTTTTGGTAATTTTGCAACAAGTCTTGGGAAAAATCCCGAACAAATGTAAATGTAGGTAAAAGGTCCAAAATACAAGTGGATGTCCCTATACACCACCTTTAGTGGTTCCACCTCTTTTACCACTTGCACTTTTGTTTCATTAACATTTACACTTCCACTAACACTTCCACTTCCATTGATATTTCCACTTGCCAAACTAATGCTATGAATTGTTGCACCACTTGGGGCCATAATCCCCCTAGTGATAGAAACATAATTGGGTCACCAATATAATGGCCACTTCTCAATTTAAATATCATAGTAGTCATTCATGGGCGGCTCCTTTAAATGTTAAATTAACCTCTTCCATGTCATGGAAGGTGTAAAAAACTATGGGTTATGCTGCATCTATTACATATCACACCAACTATCAAATTTTTGGATGAAATCATCTAATTTAATGGTGCCAATCACCTTCGAATATCAATAGAGGCCCTTGGTGGCTCCATACATGTCATCCATGTCCCACAACAATGGTGTGATGACCACATTTGGTGACGAACTTATACATGAGGACTCCTTTTTAAGTGATGACGAAGGTGACATGGGTGGTCTAAATCACACCCCAAGCTTATTAAAACCATTGGTAATAGTAACCATGTCTATTGTTTATAAATCCTAATGTCACCTCTGTGGTGAACCTTAATTCTAACTTGGGTATCCAATCTTGAAACCACTGTAACCAAGGGTTTTTGTACTTGTAATGGATTGCCTTAAACGTAAAAGATGTTGAACATGTTGCAACTTAACCTACCCTTCAAACCATAATCCCCATAAAATGGACCCATGGATGTTTCATATGAATGGTGACGGCATTTACATGCACAAAAACATTTCATAAGGTCAATATAACTTTGGCACACTATAAACACAACAAATGTGGTCATCAACTTGATTTCACCACCGTAAACATAACATGGGATGATTCGTGATCAAATCTAATACAAACATAATAACGCCAACCTTGTACAACCTAATCATAATAAAGTTTAATTTAATTTAAATCCTAATCATTATATGTGAACAAAACATGAGTCAAACAAGACCTACACAATGGTCAAAATTGAGTGGTAGCTTTGTCTCATGTTTGGCTATTAGCCACACCATTAAAACCTCACTTTGAAAATAAAAACATACATGGGAAGGCACATAACCTTTCACCTCAAATTTCTCATTATGTAATATGAACATGTGTATGACAAATCAACTTAGGAACATATGCTTATTCATTAGATTGTCAACCAATGGCACACAATTCATGAAACCCCTTTACCTTGAAAATGAATTGACAACCCAACCTACATAGTGATAGGAAGCATGCGCACCCCAATAACACAAGTGAAGGTGCAAAAATCATGCAACATAGATATCCACTTTTCCGATTTCCACCTAGGAATTTGAACAAGAATTCGAAATGGGTTTAGAATATGTTTGATGATGCAACACTCCACCACCTATAAGATATAGGTTTGAGGCTTATTAGTGCAAGACATCAACAATGAAATCCTTGACAAAATTGACCCCACACACACTGCTTTCTGCACATCTAAAAAACCTTCTGAAAATGTCCTCCCCCAAAATGGCCTAAAAACTTGCACACATTTAGCCTTCCTTTTTAGGATCACAATATGAAGACGACATCTAGTTCCACCTTTGTATGATAAATATGAATTTTTGATATTTAATGGAAAATAAATTCCACCAAAAAAATAGCCTTTGGATTCCCCAACTTAGTTTCCAAAACCTACATGCTTGCATGCTTGTAAATATCGATGAGAGGAATCCAATGGTCTTAAAAACACTCCGATCCAAAATGGTATGTGGAAGTTATGGGCTTTCAAAGTTTGGAGATGGATGAAACATTTTTTGTCCAAATTATGAATGAAAGTTGCCACTTGAATGATAGTACAAATTGAAAAGTAGAAAGTTAAGTCTTTGGATGGATGTAATATTCAAATTATGGATGAAAACCCTCTAAATGGATGAAAAAGTGAAAATGAAAATAAAAATGAAAACCTTGACAAATTCATATTGGCATTCAACATGTCCCCTATGTTTTAAGAATGAAAAAAAAAATTGAAAATTTATATGGGAAGTTTGGATTAGACTTCCCATGCCTCTTTATCCCTAACATCCCTTGGGCCTTATGAACCTCCCAAAGGGCTTAAGCCTAGGAGGTCAAGAAGATTACCAAAAACACAATGGCAATGGAGTTATGAGCTCCTCCCACCATCAATTTTTTTTTTCTTTCTCTTTTCTTCTTCCTTTTTCCTTCCTCTTTTCCTTCTTTTCTTTTTATTATTTGATTTCTATCTTTTTTTCTTCCCTCCTACTATAGTTACAATGAAGATGACAAACATGGTGGAGAGCTCCTCTCCTTACCTTTTTTTATTTTCAAGTTGAAGCCACAATTGCACCACCAACAATGACAATGATTAGGGGGCGGAGGACACCCCCTTTTCCTTGATGACTTGGTGCCGAAGGTTAAACAACTAAGAGTTCAAGCTCCTTGGTAATGGCATTGGTGGTTCTAGCTATTGTTGCCATTGTATTTACCAAGGAGAGAGAAAGAAAAAACAAAAGAGAGAAAAAAAGAAAAAAACACTAAGGGGGGCCTTATGATATAAATAAAACCCTTTTTTTGGTTCTTGAGATTTTTTTTTATCTTCCCAACTCCAAGGTACCCATGTTTAGTTTGGGTTCAACTCTTCATGGAATTTCAAACCAAAAATTGTTTTGAAATTTTCAATTTCACCAAGCAAAGCAAACCAAAAAACAAACAAACATAATTTTGAACCAAAGCAAAATTCCTACAAAAACAACTTGTAACAACACAAACAAAACACAACTACACCACTTACTGTTAACTCATTCCTATGCAAAACAAAAATATGACCATGTGCGTAAATAAAATAAAATTTGTTGTAACACAAAAACAACTAGTTGCCTCTTTGGTGATTCAAAATGAATTCACCTATAACAAGTATGAATCCAAGCCCAAAACATAAGAAGGAAACAATAATAGAAAACTCAAAAAAAAACTTGGATAAACATAAAAACTTGCAAAGTAAAAAACACTATGTTGTGGAATTTCAAATCACCAAAGAGGGATTTGAGATCATAAGAATTTGAGTTTTAAACTCAATTCACAAATTAGTTTAAACATGTCAACACTAAAAGTGATTCACAACAAATTACATATTAAACTAAATTACCTTAATTAAGTTAAATTACTCATAATTAATTTTAAATTCATTATATATCTAATTATAATCGCCCGACAATAAACTCCATGTCCTACTATTATTCTTACCCTTTTTCACATTTTAAAAATGAAGTTTAAATTAAAATTTAATGATATGTTTAATTATTATAATATATTCCATAAATTTAAAGCCTTTTCCTTTCTCATGAAGATTTAGTTTTTAAAAAATTATATATGTACGTGCATGTGTATGTATGAACCACTTAAAACCATAAATTATGGATAAATTTAAAGTAAAATCTTACCCAAAATGCTTAAAATCACATTATCATCCATAATACACTTACATCCCAAGCGTTGCATTTAATTACACATGTTACAATTTTATCTTTGTATTCAACGTCATAAAATTTTATTTTTGAGAGGTTTTTAGTTGATGTTGGTAGGTCTTTGAATTTCAACAAGTTCAAGTCAAATTATAAGTTTAGGTTTTAAAGTCTCTAGACCAAAAGTTCCAAGTTTTTTTTGGATTACCATTGAAACCTAATTGAAGAACTGATTTATTTTCAAAATTGAGTTAAAATTTTAATTTCGGATGTCGTCTAGTTTTCAAAAGGTTTAAATTCTTTACATAAGTAAATTTACTTTTATTTTAAAATGTATAAATATGGTTTTACATTTTAGATAAGTTATTGCATTTGACTAGTTGCACATAACTAATATTACATAAATTTTATATTAAAACATGTATACTTGTTTAACAAACAAATTACACATTGGGGG
>Ga0116228_10001693_pt1 | contig 18470 bp, 9 predicted proteins | sample S1TSphfallax_2_FD_89694 | JGI IMG/M metagenome (GOLD analysis project Ga0116228, IMG submission 89694) | Host-associated microbial communities from peat moss isolated from Minnesota, USA - S1T2_Fc - Sphagnum fallax MG | ecosystem: Host-associated > Plants > Peat moss > Unclassified | place: USA... | reverse complement strand
GTACATTGGTTACCCACGTTACATGTAACCAATGGAGAACCTACACGTTCCACGTTAAGGTAATGGAATGGTTTGTGTATTAACCATCGAAGATCCTCCTCCTAAAGGGAGGGGCAGGGAGGCAAGTGGTGGGATATGGAATCACTGGACTTTGGGATTTCAACTCCCTACAAAAGTGTGCAATGCTATACTTAGCTATTGTCCGTAGCTACTGTCCGTAGCCACTGTCCGTCCGGATATAGGGGCAGCCTCTGGGAACAGGAAATTCCGGCCCGGAAATCACAAATCTTTTGAAAGAAAACTCTGAGAACAGGAAATTCTGGGAGTGCCGGGCCAGGCCCGGTCGGCCTTCTGTGACGGACCCGAGCTCCATCACAAACGTAGTGAATTTATATATAAGATAATGTTGGGCAGTTCTTTCAAAGACCCTCACTTCTTTCAAAGACCGTCAGTTCTTTCATAGTTTTCATAATAGATATATAGGCATATCACTAGCAATTCTCAATTAGTGAGACCCCCACCTTCAGATTCGGACTAGCAATTTTCATCATTGCTATGCTCATGCCCACCTGCAACCCAAAAAAATTCCTTTTTAAAGATTTGCCCCCACGATCTCACCAACAACAAAAAAAAAACTATAGAGGATCTTTTAAATAATCCCTTTTTCAAAAACTTGATTATTATCAAAATTCTTTCTTGGAAACTTGACCTAATCAAAGCTTTAAAATTGGAATGTTGATGAGATTATTTGACAAGAAATTAATTTAATCCAAGATTGAAAACCAAAACGTTGATGAGGTTATTTGACAAAAATACAAAACAATTAAAATTGAAGAACTAGATGTTCTTAGGAAACACATGTAAGGTTTTTCAAGTTGCTCAAATGTGATGTTTTAATGCAATGGAAAAAATTAGACTACAATTTTGCTAGAAACTTGAATGCAGCATTGTACCTCATAATGAACATCCATCACCTCGTTTCTCTCAACAACAAACATTCACAAAGTTTTCATGCACGATGAATGGGGATTACTATTCAGAATTTAACAAAGGTGAAAAAATCTTTCATTGTGTTGCGCAATTTTTCTTTTCTTTCTTCCTCTTGTCTCAAACTTTTGATCAAGTTATGTGATTTTCTTTTGTTTTCATCCTATTGTAAAGTTTAAGCTTTATTATGCGCTACAAGCTATTATAGGCTTGTGTTGAAGGTTGTCACTTTTAACTTTTGATCATGCAATTCAATCGCCATTATCTCCATGGCCATCTATTATCATTCCCTATCATTGCTACAAATGTCATGGAAACTTCATGTGCACAAACAAACAATGCTAGCACATAACACAAGTCTAATGCTTGTGTTGTTGTTGGGTGGTTAGTATTATATGATAGCAACTCCAACATTGTAAATGTTTTAAGAGCAATAGGCCCCATCTAACATTGGTGATGTAGATCTTATAATGGACGCAACACTACTACTAAAGAATTTGAGGTAGCAACAAAAATTTTGGGAGGCAAGTTATTGCATGAACTTAAAGCCTAAGCCTAAAGCCTAAAGTTAAAACTTGGGATAGTAAAATGTTTTTTCCCCTATACATACAAGTAAAACCCAAAAATTTAGTCACAAAATGAATGTTGCACTAATAAACCTAAAAGCAAACATGGGGATGAATGCATGATGAGAAATTGTGTCCATAGATACTAGATTGGTATGCAACTAGATCATCATGAAAACTATTGTGCAACTAAGGTACAACTACAAAATGGAAATATGATGAATTAATAATTAAAATGTCACGTCAAAATATGTCATAGTTGTAATTTAATTGCACATTAGTTGCAACTTGGACTATATACAGGCGTATGTACATAAAGTATATATAATGATAGTCAACCATAGTTTGAACATGATCACAAGTTGTAGCAAAGTGGTTAATTTCACCTATGTTACAACTGGTGTAGCTATAATGTTGACTAAACAACTATTTTACAATTGGCGTACGGCGTTAATGTGTACGATCATGCCACATGTCCATAACATTTGGAACTTGTAACTTTCTTGCACCTAAAAGTCAACTAAATTAGCTAGTTTTACGACTAAATTACAACTAAATGTCCCACTATGGTTTCATTACATAACTACTACTTGTCCACTATTTTGGAAGTAGAGTGTTCAACTCATCTAGAATTAGTTGTTAATTATGTGGCATCTCATACTATTAAAAGATTTACAAATTGTGTAATTCGTCAAAAGTGTAAATGTAGGCCTTTAGTTGGATTGGAATGGCGTATTAAAATGTTTATGAATATGTACATATAGATACCATTGCTTATATACTTCAAACTTTTCTAAACTAAATTATTAAATGCTTCATTGATACAAGCCAATTCCTTTATTGAATTAATTAATTAAAATAATTCATTTTCATAATTATATAAATAATTAAAATTTAAATAATGTAGTAAATAGTAGAGTACTATTTTTTGTGATTTATGTTTAATTGTTGTGTTAATAATATTTCACTACATTGGAATTCACAATATTATGTTGGTATACATAGACATCAAACCATAGAATTTAATGAAAGGTGAAAATCTATTTTTGAATTGAAATTTTTTTTTAAATGTATATTTTACTAAACATTTAGTAAGGGTGTACATATGAATATGTCTTTATATACCTCAATGTATTTTTATTCAAATTCATGTTTATTATTTAAGTTTTCATAATGAATTATTTGTTACTAAGTTTTAAACTAATAATTAGTATGTAATATATTTAATTACCATGAACTAATTAAGTAAACTAAATAATAAATTATTCATAGGAATTCATTAATCGAATTTGATTAATTAGTATTTAATTAATTCAAATAATAATTAATTAATTATCTAATAACTAATTACTTTAACTCAGTAACTAGTTATATAAATTTAATTAAATAATTTAAATAATTTTACATAACAAACTTTGTTAATGTAAGTGAGTAATTATTGATTTTTTTAAATTGAAATAATCAATTTTCAACATAATTAATTATTTGAATCAATCAATCAGCTAATTATCTGAATTATATTAAATTAATTCATATAATCAATCTATATAATTAATTGTCACATATTTAATTGAAATAATTAAATTCCAAATAATTAAGTTAGATGATTAATTATGAATTTCAAATTAATTAAAAAATCAAATCAAATCAAATGCATGTGGAAATTTTTTATTTGTAGTTACAACTCAATTGCAACTAAGGTGCCATTAAAAGATTTAACCCATATGCTTTGTCTTCAATATCTCATTTCACAAACTATATAAAGGAGGTGTCTCCTCTTGCATTTGCATGTGCCATGTTGGGATGAGCTCATAAAAGCTTAACCTTAAAAGCAAAACACATAACAAATATAAAAAATTATGTGGCTACTCTTTAGTTCACCTACTTTTCTAGGATTCTACCTTCCTACCTACCTACTTGACAACCTAAATAAGTATGTTCTACTTTTCTACCTATTTAGATAGTAAATAAGTAATTAGGTAAATAGGTAAGTTGGAACTATACCAACTTACCTACCTATGGTTATGTATGGACCTACCTAAATGCATATATGTATTTGTTTCCAAAATTCAATTAATATGCCACATGGCAAATTTTGATTGTGCCAAGTGTTATAATCCAAGACCATCTGAAACAAATAATCATAAAGGACAATGGATATCAATATTTCAAAAAAAATCAAAAAAATCCTCATAATGCCACATGTTAAATTTTGATGGATGGATAAAAATGATGTCAACATGACATTATGATTGTAGTCATAGGGGAATTGCATAGTAGTTGAAAATGAGTTGTTGAGACAAAGTTGTAATTGAGTTGTAATGAATTGCACCATATATACGGTGAATTACAACTCTTGCAACTCTTACAACTTGTCCAATAGAACTCACAACATATAAATATGGTGAGTTGCAAGGCCAATTGCAAAACACCCTTTTTTTTCATAGTGATGTAAGCATTCATCTTCATTATGGATGAATGATTTTTTCACTATAATTGTAAGTTGGAAATGTAGTAAAAAGGGGGGGGGGGGGGGGGGTGGGGGGTTCTACTAATGTAAAAACCACCATTGGTATAAACAATCCTTCCCATGAGGATTGATTCCCAAAATGTTGTCTTGACCTTCTCACCTTCCCTCAATGACAACTGATGGTAGCCAGATCTCAAGTCCGAGGTACTAAAAACCTTGGCTTGACCAAGGGCATCAAAGATCTTTTCTAATAAGGGCATGGCATATTTGTTTAAATGCATGTGCTAATTGATTAGGAAATAATCCCCACACATGTGTCACTATGTCCAATTGCTAAAAATATCCTTCTTGGTTGGCATCACTATGGTTGGGACATAATCACCTTTTGACAGTTGCACCAGGCCTGCATCTAGTAACTTTGTCTTTTGAACCTAAACCAAGGCCCTCTCCATCTCACTCAACCTATAAAGTTATCTGAAAATAGGATTATCATCCTCTAATACAATTTGGACCTCATGTCTTTTCAACTATCTGATTTTTCCAAACTGAAAGGGAAATAACCAACATGATCCTCCAATAGTCGTTGTATTTCTTGCACTTCATCTCTTGTAACAACGGGGCCAATTTTTGGCTCCCGTGACTCTACAATCTTTTATACCTTGGGTTGAATGATGAAACATCTTTAGCACCTAAAAGTGAGTGCAAAACCTATGATTGTTATGCAAAAGGCGGCGTAACACTATAATGCCTTAGTGCCCCCACATCAAAAACCTCCTTCCCATTACCCATAAATTTGTGATCCCATAAATGCCAAGGATGTCACCCCCTTGCACCAACGTAGTTGACCCAAATGTAGGTGTAACAAAAATAGAGGAAGGGTGGGTGGGCAAGAAAGACTATGCAAATCAAACCTACTAAGCCCAATAAAGGCTAAAGATCAATGTGAGACAAGTACGATCCATAACCTGTCCCAATATCCATTTATGAGCATTTTTGGAAATCCCTCACACAATTGTGGTGTTTGTGCAAAATCCCATAGCTCGCTCTTGTTCATTAGCATTGGGCTCTTTCATTTTGGATGAGTTGGATTCCTAAGTCATGCTTGAACTACCATTTTGAAATGCGTGAAAACACAGAAAACTCAAAAGAGTAGGTAATGTTGCCCAAAGTAGGCCAACCTTGTTGACCATAGCCAAAGGTGGTCGCTCATCATGTTGAATGACAGAAAAATGCCATCCTAGATCCAAAATGTCATCCACCAAACATGTGGGTGACCTTGGAATGAACTAATATGCGCTTCGAAGTATTTTTAGCAAAACTAGATTAATCCATGGCAACTTAAAGCAATGGGCATGTGAACCAACTGTAATAACATCCACCTACACTAGCTCCTCAATCCAAGCCCTAATTTGTTGCCATGCTGCCAATACAGCTGGCTGATAATTGCCCAAAGGTGGGACATTTTTCACACATATGGACATCAGTGCAATTGAGAGGTTTGTAAATATTATAGCACCTGAATCAATTCCCAAAATAACCTTGATTTAGGGTTTGAAAATCCCTGACCTGTGCCAGCCTATGATAAACCATGACACGACCATCCTGATATGAATAGGTCCAATGGTCCAATCCTATCCAAATCATGTGTCCCCAACAATGTGATGTTGTTCGGTAAGGCACATTGGTAACCTTGGATCACCAATGTAGGCAATAACTTAAGATGTTGTTGTTGTAACATCATAATGTGGTGCATGGAGGCTTGCCGAGTTTGAAGTTCCTTCTCCACATAATAGTATCAACAAACCTTGATGCCAGATTGAAGGACCATTGCAAGGTCAAAATTAATGCTTCCAAAAAGCTCTACCATGCAAATCCCATCTTTGGGAATATGCCACCAAATAACCTTAGAATCCAAAGGTCGTAAACTAGGTGGTCCATGGCCTGTATCTACAGGTACCTATGGACTTGGTGACAACAAAGTGTGCCAAGCCTAATGAACATAATGTTTGGTTGATGTTTTAAACTTCGACAATATTCCCCACGATGGTGGAGGATCACACAATGAGCCTTGAATGAATGGCACAACCTAGGCACCTAGCATCTCCAACTCATGAATAGGGTGGCTATCCATAGCATCGGCATTGCCTTCCAACAAATTGAAACCATGACGAAGGCTTGAAAATTTTACTAATATCATTGAATTGTTGGATTTTCCTCCATGCCCCCCAATGAAGGTAATTAATAAAAAAAGCTTTATAACTATCTCTTGTTTGCCATCTTGGTTAATAATAAACAATCTCCTCCCAAAAATCCAAGTTGACTCCTAAGGGGTATATAACTACCCCCCTAATTAGCACATCATACCATGTAGCCTATGTAACCACTACTTTAACACGGATTGTGGTATAATCTATAGGTTTGACGTGATTAACCTAAATGATGACCTCGTGTTTGGTTATCCCCTGAGTTTTTTTTTACTCACCCACCGATGTCAAAATCTAATACGAGCATGGTTCCAAATTGACGTTAATCAACCTCAGACCCTCCACTGCTGATTTGCCCAACATCAAAAGTTGAACTCCTAAATCCAAATATATCCTCTAGGGTTGGTAATATTATCTTGAAGCCCCCTTCATCTACAAACACCTTCTTAATTTTGCACCACCATTACACAAAATAAAACCCATGTTCGATCAATGGGTGGGTGTGCTAGAAGCTCTTCGAGTTTGGTTGTTGCAGCATGCCAAGGTGGTACCACCATAATAGGTGGTTGGTTGATAAGTGATTGGCCAATAGGTAGGCAATTGACAAGTGGACCAATAGGTAGGTCAACAAGTAAGTCATCGACAGATATGTCACCAACATGTATCTAACTGATTAGTGGTTGGCTGAATTAGACGTCCTAGAATTTTTCAATAGGTGTAGCCACCATCCCTGGTGTATCCACACACTCCCATAATGTGGCCACCATTCAAAATATTGCAACCAGTTGGAAGTTAGGCATTGCCAAAGTTGTAGCAAAAAACAATGGTGTGTGGGACACCAACCTGGTCGCCCCCAACACACTATTGGGCATGTGTGTTCTTGAAGTGGAACTAGACAATTTAGTGGTTGTAATTGATCCCCTAGTAATTGATGCAAAGATCTTCAAAGAACTCAATGGCGATGTTAAAAGTGGGAAGAACCTTTATATTAGGGTTTAGTCGTGGGTAGGTTGTACTTGGTGTTTGTCTTTGTTGTTAGGTGAAATGGAGTTGACAACCGATAGACCCATTGTGGCGGTGAAACTAGAGTAATGATTGATGAGATTGCATTTGTTGTTTTAGGGTTGAATAAGGCCCTAATACAAGAAAAAAATGTAAAAACTCACAACAAAAGGGGGAGGGACTCTTTAACATAGACATGCCTCCACCCTTGTAAGTTTTGTTTGGAGATTTATGACAACAATTATGCCAAAATTCAAAAGTTGATGACATGGCCTGATGATGCAACACTCCACCACCTATCAGTATTAGGAGTACATAGGTAAATCACCTGTGTTGCTCTTATGGTCCGTGCCTTCCTGTGCACCTCACACCTCCTTCCACCCCTCACACCACACCACCAAAAAGAAGGTTGGGAAATGGTCCTTTGCTAATTTGGAAAAAACATCTTAAAATCATAGCCTCCTTCACCACAAGAGCATTGGTGAAGACAACACCCGAAACAAACGTTGTATGCGGGAGATATCAATTTCTGAAATTTTATTTGAAATAAATCCCAAAATAGGAATATTAGTTTTTGAATTCCCAAAATCACAATCTCCAAAATTGGTTGTAGGCCCTCTGTTGTGTAGAGCTTGCCAAAACGAATTTGATGACGCGAGAATCGTCAAAATGATGTGAACTCGTATGTGGAAAATAAGGCCCACCAAAAATCATGAATGCATGAAAACTTTTCATCCAACTTTGGATGAAAAAAAGAAAAATAAAAGGATAAAAAAACTTGGATGAAAAATCTTACATCCAAATTATGGATGAAAACCTTCCACTTGGATGAAAATTGAAAAACAAATTAACTTTTTGACATGTATCAGGTTTGGATTGGTGCCAAACTTGATTATTAAGTTAAAAAAAGACCAATAAAAATAAATAATAAATAATAGGTTTGGAAATTCAATAAAAATATATAATAATAATAATAAAACGCAAAAGTGGTTGGGGCGGGTCCAAATTGGACCACCATAGCCTTATTTGCCCAAGTTTTGTCCAAGTTTAGTGGGCCACCAACGCCTTGCTGAATTGGCAAGCTCGATTTGCGTGTTAGCCAAGTCAAAGCTTCGTAGTGATGGTCGTTGGAACTACACTCGTGATAATGGCGCGATGACTATGTGCTGCAGCACCAACTTGAGCTGCCAAGCTCCTTCCTTGTTTTTTTTCTTTTTTTTTCTTCTTCTTTCCTTTTCCTTTTTCTCCTTTTCTTCCTTTGCGAGTTGTAGTAACAAGCTTACTATCACTATTCTTCCTTTTTCTTTTCTTTTTTTCTCTTTCCTTTCCTTCTTCTCTTTCTTCTTGATTCTCCTTCCCTAAATTACAGCTATATGTTGTAGCTCTTGCTTCTGCACTATAGTTCCTAGCGATGGTGATGATGGCTCAAGTTGTTGCTACTGTTGTTGTTCCTACAAATGAACGATGGTGGTGGTAGCTTAGGTTGTTGTTGTCATCGTTGTTCTTGCAAATGAACAAATAATAGAATAGGAGAAGAAAAGTAACATTGTGCACTCACATTAAGTTGTAATAGGTATAAACAAAGCATAAAAGATCACATCACTTGACACCCGAGCAAAGCTCAAAAGAACAAACACCACAATCTTGTGTAGTAGCAAACAAAATGATTAGGAAGTCAATGCAATCAACCACAAATCTAGCTTTAACATTATCGAATTAAATCAACTGTAGTTTCTGGATTTCAAAGTTTTAATCATTTGCAAAACATAGGAATCCAAATACCAACAAAAAAACTTCAAAAAATTCCTTGCATAACAAAAACATAGCAGAACACATCAAAGTTATAGTGTGTTTCAAAATTCAGAAAGCTGGATTCTAATCACATGTCATCCCACTTATCTTGAACACCAAAAAGTTGGAATCTCGTTCGCACTAAAAATGGTTCCAAACTTACTTACCCCAAATTACCTATAATAATTAGGATAAAAATTTGTAACTAAAATAAAATTCCTAATAAGTTGATGCCTATGAGGATTGTTGAATGAATTGGCTTCCAGAGGCTAGTGTATAGTTTATGTCTTTAGCTTCTGTTTCCACCTAGGAAGAATTTTGTTGAAGAAACTTTGTCAGGCTTGGTTGAAAAAACTATGACCACTTATGTGCAACCAACATTAACTGATTGTATATTAGTCACTTGCACTTTTGACTTATGGATGTTAAAAGGAGCAAGGGATGTCTTTGTTATTGTGGTGAATTTTATTTCAAGTGATTGGGAGGTGAAACATGTCACCATTGGGTTGTTTGAAGTTTCAAACATAACTGGTATTGTAATGGCTCCTAAATTGCAATAGCTATTGGACATGTTTTCCTTAACCTAAAAAATTGTTACATTTGTTAAAGATAAAAGGTTTAATTTGTAAACATGTGCAAGTGCTTTGACTTTATTGTAGCATGCAATAATTTAAGCTTGTTGGAATCATTTGATGACACTTGTTTCGGGCATGCATTGTTGAAACACTATACCAAAATGTGTTATAGTTCACTTTGGATTTTAGTAGATTTTGTCCAAATAAAATGATTCGAGTTTATTTTTTTTAGAAATTCAATAATGTACATAATTACATTTATTTCCTTTTGAAAGTGTAAAATCATTTGAACAAAAGAATTGAATATCATTATTCAAGAACATTTTACTAACCATTTTTTTGAAAAGAAAATGTTTAATAAATGGATAAGATATTTGCTAATATAATAATACTACCTATGTTAGGTTACTTCTAACTATTCGAGAGTTTATTTTCATTCATCTAAATTATTTCACCTTACATTATTTATCTTTATTTATGGCCATTTTCAATTACTTTTGGCTATTTTGGGTTATTTCACCTTGAGCTACTTTTGGTTATTCTAAGTTATTTTTGGCTATTTTATGTTACTTTTGACTATTTTAGCCTATTTCACCTTAGGTTATTTTCGGCTATTGTAAGTGTTTTTGGGCTATTCTATGGTTTTGTAACTATTGTAGTTTGCACTTTACGTTACTTGTAGCTCTTATGATTTATTTTTCACTATTCTAAGCTATTTCATCTTAGGTTATTTTTTATTATGTGAAGTTGTTGTTGGTTACTTTTGGCTATTGAAGGCTATTTCACCTTATGTTATTATTGGCAATTCTAATATATTGTAGGTTATTTCACCTTAAATTACTTTTGTCTATTGTAAATTATTTCACCGTAGATTATTTTTGACAATTTTAAGAATTTTAATATATGGCCATTGGTGGCTATTAATGGCTATTAATGGCAATTTTATTACTTGCTATTCATAGTTATTATATTCATGGCCATCGGTGGTTATTTTATTGGTGGCTATCAATGGCTATTCTATTGTAGGCCATTGGTGGTTATTGATGGCTATTCTATTGGTGGTTATTAGTGGTTATTTTAATAATGGCTATTGGTGGTTATTTTATTAGTGGTTATTGGTGGCTATTTTATTAATGGTTATTGGTGGCTATTGCTGACTATTCTATTATAATTATTGTTGGATATTTCAGGTTATATTATCACAAGCTATTATTGGTTATTCTAAATTATTTTATCTTAGGTAATTATATTTTATTTTAGATTATTATATTTAGGATAAAATAACTTATAGTAACATAAAATAAAATGACCTTGAATAAACTAAAGTATAATTTGAAATAACATATATTAACTTAAAATAAAATAACCTAAGGTTAATTGAATAATTTAATTAAAAATAACTTAAAAAATATAATAAATTAATTAGGATACCTTAAAACAGAATAATGTCTAATAATTTAAGGTATACTAATTTATAATATCTTATAATAATTTATAATAACCTAGGGTATAAGTTTAAATAACTGAAGTAACTTAAAATAATATAGAGTATATCATAAAATAACATATATAAGGTATTTAAAACAACATAAAAATAAGCTTATTTATCACAATAAATTATAATAATGAATTATGTCAACTAATAATGAAACATGATGTTTACATAATGATATTATATTGAAATAACTTTAATCAAGGTGAAATCATTGAAGTGTAATGAACTTATTTCACTTTTAAGGTCCCATAGTGATTTAGGCTAATGAACTGCACCCCACTTTTGTAGTAATGAAGGTATGCCAATATGTTATTATAAATGAAAAAATAATTGCTAGTCTACCTTCAACATCCATATAGGCGGCACAATCTTCCTTGTAAAACTGCATTACCTAGCCCAAAAAGTTAAGCAGAAGCAGGCAAACATGGGACAAAGCTTGCATTTAATCAAGGTTGTGGCCCAAAAAGCTGAACACGCCCATGAAAATAAGGTAAGTTTTTTTAAGTATGCTTCCTAATTATTTTTATGCTTGTGCAAATCAAGTGCATGATTATGCTTTTATTTGTTTTTATTATTGATGACAAATTTGCAAGTCAAACTTTATTCTTACAAGATGCCTTAACTTTTCAAAATGCCATTTCACTATTCTACATCACACTGTTTGTGGCATTACAATATCGTGTACCATCTCCAAGAATATGGGCGATATATAAAGCTATGGTGAAAGTTTTGTCCTTGATTATGAGTGGTTGTGTTTTGAACCAAGTCGGGGACAATGGTTGCTCTTAGATGCCTTGTAGATTGTTATATCTAGGTGTTGGGATATTCGAGATGAATTAACATTCCAACCTATTCTTGATAGCCTTGTGGAAGAACATTTTTTTTATCATGAGTTAAAGGAGTTCATGGTTTGCATGAAGTGGGAAATTTTGGAGGTTTTTTCTACTTTTTATCTCTTTTTTGCATGCATATGATAGGAAAAGGGGCCATAACATGTTGGCTCTAATGTTTGATCCTAGGTTTAAGAGCATGAAGTTGATTTGTTTTTAGGTTGTGAAAATGTTGTTGTTATTGTTGTTGAATATGATTAACAACTCAAGTTGCCTTTGTTGATAGAAACAACCAAGTTGTTGATGCTTGCCAATGTTGAAAAAGTTAAAGACTTGCAATCTCAAAGCAATGCCGAAGATCTTTTTTAGACCACTCCAACAAATGTAGACACTTACAGGGACCTCGTGTCAAGAAAACTTATTAGATTCTATTGGTATCTAGTTGATGTTGAAAACTATAAATGCCCCTTATCTTGGTGGTGTAAAGAACAATTTTTTTTCCGACATTGTTATAATAGCAAGACATGTATTTGGCATCCCAACTAGCTAAATAGAAATAGAACACATTTTTTCTATTGCTACCATTTTGACTATGCTTCAAAGATGTCATCTTCAAACAAGGAATGTGGACAAGTTTATATATTTCCATACAAATTGGCCATATAATCCGTGGATTGGTTGTTTGAAACACATTGATGTTGCATTTGCATGTGAAGCAAAATATGATTTGATGGCAAAGTTGGAAGTTGAATTTGAAGACTAAGTTAATGATGAAAATTCCTTGGATTTGCATTAAGCTTTTTAATTTCACCTATTTTATGTGAAAGTGGTTTGTCCATGTTATGTACTAGGTTGAAATTGATGAATGGAAACATTTGTGTCGCAACTTTAACCTTGGGCTCGCATTAAAAGTAAGGGCTTGCAAAGGTGCGAACTAAGAGTGAAGCTTGGAAATCACATTTCATACTCCCATACGTGTGGGAGAGGGTGAGGAAATGAACCTCCACACTCCCAAGTGAACTCCCACTTTGAAAGTTGAAGTCCTGATGGAATCCCAAATCTTCAAATAACGATTACATAGGTCAAAACCCATTAGATTGAAAAATTCCTTAAATAATGGGAATCTCTTGGAACATAGATGTCTAAAATGGGCTTGCATGACGCATTTGGGTATTTAAATACAAGTTATGGCCAAAAGAAGGGCTAAGAGTTAAACTGCCAATTTTACTCCCGACCATTAAATGCCAAAAATCGCCCTAATTTCCTTGCGTGCAGGTGGCGTGCCACATATTGTTGAAAAGCTCTCGACGAGGGCTATAATTTTGTTTTAGACCTCATCTTAATCAGAGGTCAACACACAAAGTTATGGCACTCTAAAGTTGCAAGAGTCCCAATTTCAGGAAATTCGGGACTCACACTTGGGAGTCCCAAGACAAAATGACATTTGGGTGTTGACCCCATGGCCATGCATAGAGAATACTATAAGGGGGAAGGTGGCGGCTTCCTCCAAGTTTGGGTTGTGGTGAGTCTTGTGAGTCTGTGTTTATTCGTGATTTATTCGTGCACCAAAGTGTCTCAACTACGCACTAACCAACATGCTGTTTAGTTTGTGCAGGTCCATGTGAGTGATTGAATTGCTTGTTAATCTTTCTAGTCCTCATCTTGGAGCCAGGAGCTCCAGCATGCCCTTCTACCCCTGAAATGCTAAAGCTAGGGAGTTTGCCCTAATTCCTTTTCCTTCCACTTTCTTCACCTTTGGATTCATAGTTGAGTCCATCAAAGAGCTTGGGGGTGCGTCAATTTGTCAAATGTTAAATTTTGATAGTTCTTTTATGATTTAAATCCATTCTATAAGCGCCTGATAATTGTTTTAACCTTTTTAATGGTAGTTGAACCTTAAGTCCTAAGTGGCTTATGTCATTTTTTGTTTTTGTGTCTTCAAAACTAAGTTTTAAATGTCTCTGTATCTTCAATTCAAAGTATTAAGTCCCTTTTGTTTTTAGTCTTACTTGTTTTTGTGTCTTCTATCTTTAGTTTAAAGTGTTTTTGTGTGGACTATTTTAAATCCTAAGTGCTTTTTGTAAATAGTCTCTTTTGTTTTTTTGTTTTTTGGAATTTTTTGTCTTCTATCCTAAGTCCATCAAACCTTTTGCTAATAGTTTCATTTGTTTTTTTGGTTTTTAGGGGTCTTTTGTCCTAAGTCCATTGGGTTTTCAACCAACATTCTCATTTGTCTTTGTGTCTTATGGCGGTCTTTTATCCTAAGTCCATTTGGCCTTCTACCAACACTTTTTTTTGTCTTTGTGTCTTTTAGGGGTCTTCTATTCTAAGTCCATTGGGCTTTCTACCAACATTATTTTTTTGTCTTCATGTGTTCTAAAGGTCTTTTGTCCTAAGTCTAGTGGGCCTTCTACCAACAATCTCCTTTGTCTTTGTGTCTTCTAGGGGTTTTATGTCTTATGTCCTAAATCCATCTTGTTTTTTATCTTTGTGTTTTTGGTGTCTTAATTATGTTTTCAATGCTTCAATCTTAGTTATGTCTTCTGTCATTGTGTCGTCAATGCTTATGTTTTTAGTGTGTGTCTTGTGTCTTTGTGTCTTCAATGCTCATGTTTTCATTATGTCTATTTCGTGTTTTTATGTCTATAGTCCTTATTTTTTTAACGTGTTTGTGTCTTCAGTCAGTCTCAATGTAATTGTGTAAGTCTAATGTGTGTTTTTGTTTTTTACTTATCATGAAGTAAGTGTGTGTGTGAAGTCAAGGGGCTAGATGGAAAATGGAATGGAAAGGTTTAGAATACTTGCCTATGACTTAGAAGCATCGAACATGACAAAAATTTAGCCTTCATATTTTGATTCACATTTTTTGGAATTTTTCTAAGGTTAATCAATTGTTGGATTTTAGTTTTTTAACTTCAATGGCAACCATGACAATCCTCTTTGAGATTTTGTTTTGCACTCTACCTTTAAAAACTTGTAATTGCGTTTCCTTTTGCAACTTGAAAATAAACTTGTTACCATTTGTTTTTGTGGGGCTAATCAATAGTTGGATTTTAGTTTTTTGACTTCAATGGCAACCATGAAAATCCTTTTTGAGATTTTGTTTTGCATTCTACTTTCAAAACTTGTAGTTGTGTTACATATTGCAACTTCAAAAAAAAACTCTTGCCTTAGTATGAGTTTAAAAAAATTAAAGATTAAAGACCTGACATGTCTTTTAAAGGGGTCTTCCAGAAACCCTGATAAAAGAACCGGAGTGTACCCGTCTGGGTTTCTGTCAAAGAACTAGGCCTTATACCCGGCTAATCACCACCTCTAACCGTCACCCCCACTTCATAACTGCCCCTCTTTGGGTTTCTAAAACCCTAAACCGGGCGGTTGTTTATATATTTTTAAAATTAAAGAACTGGACCTGGGTGATTCTCCGAAATTTTTATTTTCAAATGCCTGGACCCAACTATTACCAAAAGAAAAACAAATACCCGCCCCCACACTGGTCTCCACCTTCAGTAACAGTACAGACTGATGACATGTTATACTCTATTCTAGTGGAGCCCAAAAATTATCACGTTTTTGTTCAGACACTTAAATTCGTGACCAAAATATATTACTTTTCTGCATGCAAAACTGAAGTTTAGAAACTGAAATTGGCGAGCGAATTTCAGCTTTGCAGGAAAGATTGGGGGTCAAGTACAACTTTTTGGCTATTGTTGAATTTACTCACAGCTGTTTAAAAAGTGATGGAGAGTTGATTCCGGCACAGTCAACACTGCAGACGCTATTGGGTCCCAGAACGGTCACTCACATGGAGGCGTGAGAGTTCCATTTCGCCTCGACAACAGCAAAGGATGCCAAAGTACGCCTTTCCTGGACGGTGAAGACCAGCAAGGAGAGTCTGCTCTTCACCACCCCTGACGAAAGGCTCTTCGCCAACCGCTTCCTTCCCATTTCCTCCTCTCGCCTGCCCACCTCCTACCCAAAAATCCAGTAATGATAAATTAACATATCAAGTTCAACTCTCTATGAGCCCAAACCTTTCTTTTTCCCTCAAGTCACGTCAAACCTTCTCGTTTCTACTTATGGATCTGTATAATTTCTTTGCTATGTATTACACAAGAATTCTGGTAAAGGAAGAAAACGGGAAGAAGAAGAACGAAAAACCAAGACATTACTTAATGCTATGCTTTCTGTTATATTAAATTATATTTCTGTGATCCATACAATTAATTGAGGGACCTTCAAATTTTCTTTTTGTAGTGGGCCTCTTTCTTTAGCCCATCACGCAAAAATTCTGTTACTTTACTGATTCACAATTGTGGATGTATTCACTCTACACAATGAATCACATGTCTGGAAATATTCTTTCAGGTATATAGGTTCCCAGGGGACATATTTGGGCAAAGCATATGGGACAAAGTGATGTGCTTTTGGAAACATGTTATGGAAACACATTGAAAAACTTGGGGAACAAGAAGAATCCAACTGTGCTCTTGATCTACGTTTCCCTTCTTCCATATGCACAGAAAGAAAATGAAAAAGGGTAACAAGAAGTAATGTATTCTATTCATGCGCAAGTCATGTACTGGATGCTTGTGATCTACCCTTGCTTCTACAACAAAAGGGGGGGGGAGGGGGGATTTTAATTAATGCTGTTACTTTATTTTTCTTTTGTAATCTTTTGAAAGAAAAAAAAGGGGGAAAAAAAGACATGTTCATAACACCGTTGATGTACATGACCCTTAGTCTACATACAATGAAAAGAGGAAGGGCCAGAAAGATGTAAGAATACAAAGGGAAAAAGGAGGAAGATCAAAGTATAAGAAACCAAAAAAAGGGAAACCCATTTTAATTGATGTATTTGTCTTTTTCTTTGTCTTCTTTTGTATATTTTGGTAGTTCTCAAAGAAAAAACAAGGAAAGAAAACAAAGATGAAGACATGTACAATGGGGGGAAAATGAAATGGAAAAACAAACTAATCAATGCTCTTCATTAAATTTCTTTACATTCATTTGTCTTCTAAGGAGTTCCTACAACAAGAAGACCAAAAAAAGACCAAAACATGTAATTAGGTATGCTCTTGAGTCTTGATCTACATTTGCAATGTAGGAGGAGGGGAAAAAAGAGAATAAAGAGAATACAAATATAATTAATTATTTTCATCTCCTTTTCATTTGTATTCATTTGTATTAACTAGCAGTTTCCAAAATTACAAAGACAAAACTAAGACATGCTCATGACGTGTGTTACCCCTTGTCCAAGGAAGAATATAAAAGCACAAACGAAAATAACTGAATACAGACATGTAACTAATGTTCTTCATCTTGTTTCTTGCGTGCCATTTCTTATTTTTTGCTAGTTCTCCATGGAGAAAATGCCCCCCCCAAAAAAACAAAAACCAAGACAAGTATGTACTATGCAACTAGTTTGGGTGTCAAATTTAGGCACTTTTTCAGGCTTTTTCCTAGTTCAGATAGGCAGGCATCTACTGGTTCCACCGTTGGTGCCGTCAGTTTCACTTGTAATGTGAATAGGTGGAGAACATGTTTGAGATGTGAATCTAAGTGGGAAACCCGCTCACGCTGTGGAACAGGTGTCGGAGGAACACGTTACCAGATCACGGAACGGCGGCGAGCGCGTTAAATCGAACAACCCTCTTCCGTAGGACGTGATGCTGAAACCATGGCTCCATGCCTGTACAAGAAAGGGGAAACAAAAAGCAATGTGCTTAGCTTAGAAGGGGAGGGGGAAAAGGCAAAGAAAATGTGGAAGCTTGCTATGTAGCCATAGGCGGCGCACACTGGGCAGGAGTGGTGCTGAGTAGCGCACTTTCGTGTGCGAATGCCCAGCCCCCGTTTCTGCCAAGTCGATTGTTTTCTTGCAAGCATGACGGGCCCACGGCAGGGCGCATGCTATTTCTGCCGCGCTCAATGTGCATGGGGAAGAGGGCTACTGGACTCACATGTATTACTATACATAGTAGGCAGGGCCGATACCCAGAATTTTGGTTTCTAATAACGTGCGAGTAAGAATAAGGCTCTTTCTAGAATACCTGAGATGATATTACCAGCTGCGCATGGTCGAAGTCAGAGTGTCGTCTTTGAAGTTTGAACTCTTCAAAATCATATCCCAACCAGCTAGGTGTCACCATTGCAGTCTTCTGGGCAAAAGGAAAAAAAAAAGGGAGACGCTTCAATTTTACGTCATGTAAAGGACGGCTTACCAAAATTTGAGACTCCCTCAGCTCCCACCTCAGGGTCCCTTATTTTCATAAAGCACATGTCCTGGGACTTTATGCTAGACAGTGTTTAGTATTTACTGTTACTGTGTTGATTATTCTGTACGTATGTGTTGAGGTAGGGTAGATAGGCCCCTGGGCGAACACTCAAAGGCCGCAAGAGATGGTCTCATCACTTTCATTAAGCTTTGAAACAAGTGAGATCCCCCCCCCCCCCCCCCCCCCCCCACACACATACACAAGCTCCAATTAATTGATTTTGGGAATTTCATGCCAAAATTTAAAAGTATTCCCTAATATTTGAAAATATTTTG
>Ga0116228_10001692_pt1 | contig 18472 bp, 13 predicted proteins | sample S1TSphfallax_2_FD_89694 | JGI IMG/M metagenome (GOLD analysis project Ga0116228, IMG submission 89694) | Host-associated microbial communities from peat moss isolated from Minnesota, USA - S1T2_Fc - Sphagnum fallax MG | ecosystem: Host-associated > Plants > Peat moss > Unclassified | place... | reverse complement strand
TACAAAGGTTGTATGCTTCAAATACTACAATCACAAAACTATGACTTGCAATATCTAACAACGCTTGAAGGTTCTATGTGCACTCAAAACCATGAAAGGAGAGAATGAAAGACTACTCAAAAACCATTCCACCACATATTATCTCATAACCTTAAAGTAGCTGCCACTTAGCCCTAACCTAGCCGTCACCTAACCCTAGCCGCCACCAAACCCTAACCCTAGCCGCCGCCAAACCCTAACCCCAGCCGCCACCAAGCCCTAACCCTAGCCATCGCCAAGTCCTAACCCTAGCCGCCATCAAGCCCTAAGTAGTTTCTTCTTCTAAACCTTAAGCTATTCAACCTAACCTAATTACTACAAGGATGAGAATATTATTCATCCTTTTGATGAATGTAAATCACATTCACCAACCTTGGGGATTATAATCGAATAATATTTCTAACAATTGGTAGCTTGTGTACTTGCCATGTATTCAACCTCTGTTGTTGACAAAACAATTATTGGAAAGAACTTGAAAACAAGCAAGAAATGAAACACTCAAGGTTCATAAAATGAAACAATTGTATTAGCTAACAAAAACACAAAGGTTATATGCTTCAAATACTATAATCACAAAACTTGACTTACAATATCTAATAACACTTAAAGGTTTTATGTGCACTCAAAACCATGAAAGGAGAGAATGAAAAACTACTCAAAAACACTCCACTATATACTATCTCCTAACCCTAAAGCAACCGCCACTTAACCCTAACCTAGCTGCCACCTAACCCTAGCTGCCACCAAAGCCTAACCCTAGCTGCCACCAAAGCCTAACCCTAGCTGCCGCCAAGCCTTAACCCTAGCCGCCATCAGCCCTAAGTAGTTTTTTTCTTCTAAACCCTAAATTATTCAACCTAACTTAACTACTACAAGGATGAAAATATTATTCATCCTTTTGATAAATGTAAATCACATTCACCAACCTTGGGGATTAGAATCGAATAATATTTCTAACACTCCCACTTTATGAGGTTTCTATTCCAAACATGTTTATCAACTTATGATGTCGTTCTTTGGATAATGCCTTAGTAAGGACATTCGCCACCATGTGTTCCGTTGGACAATATTCAAATTAAACTTCCCCATTTTCAACTCGTTCTCAAACAAAATGATGTTGGACATCAATGTGTTTTGTTCATGCATGGTGAGTGGGATTTTTGGTCAATGATATTGTACCTTGATTGTCGCATTGAATCACCATCACTTTCTTCTCTTCCATGCATTGTAAATCCATCATCAATTTGGTTATCCATATGGGTTTTTTTATGACTTGGGTGTTCACCATGTATTCCACCTTCGTGGTGGACAATGCTAAACATTTTTTTATGATCTTCACAAGCTTGATTGGCTTTTTCTTTTTCATCACTTTTCTTCTTCAAACAATTTCTCACAAAATGGCCAGGTTTCTTACAATAGAAACAAAACCTTTAGTTTGACTTATGAGTTTTGTTCACTAATGCGGTAGTTTTGGAACTCTCACATTCTTTTCTTTTGGACACTTTGTGAAGCAACCTTGCTACAATGAATTGAAGGTCTACATCTTTTGTGGACATGGACTTCAAGCTTGTGACTAAATTATCAAAGGATGGAGGAAGGCTCATGAGGAGTACCATGTAAACGTCTTCATCCGTAATGTTCACCTCAATGGAACGTAGTTGGTTTGCAAGGGCTTTCACTGTGTTGATGTGCACAAGCATGTCATCTCCTTCTTGCATTTTGATGGCGAAGAGTCTCCTTCGAAGGAACAACTTATTGCCAATTGTTTTAACTTCATGCACACCACAAAAAGCCTCCCACGCACGTTTCACATTGTCACAATATTGAATGTGTGCAAGTTGGGCATCCGTGAGATGTTCACAAAGTAATGCAAAAGCCTTCATCTCTTTCTCATTGTAATCGGCCATTGCAACTTCTTCACTTGGCAAGGTAGCACTCCCATCAACAAATTTCCAAAGCCCATGTTTAGAAAGCATTATGCACATTTTGAACCTCGAAAGGTGAAAGTTGCCACCATCAAACTTCTCCATGACTTTCAAGGACTCCATTTCAAAAGAAGTCATTTTGAGCACAAAAGCTAGAACAAACACTCTCAAACTTGAAACTTGATACTTTCAAAAACTTAAAGAACAAGATTCACACTTGAAAAACTTACAACATTTTGAAAAAATCTCTTGCACACCTCCCACTCACTTGGAAAGACTCTTACTCTCTTTGCAACCTTATAAACTAAAAGCCTTCCTTCAAAAAGATTCTCCCTTTCTATGCTATACAAGCAAAACCTTTGACTACTTCTTATTTTAACACAATGTCCTTTCTCTTACTTGGTGTGGGCCCATAACCTATTGGAAACAACTTGAAATCAAGCAAGAAATGAAACATTCAAGGTTCATGAAATGGAACAATTGTATTAACGAACTAAAAGATTATAAAGGTTATATGCTTCAAATGCTACAATGTAAACTATGACTTGTAATAACTACAAAGCTTGAAGGTTCTATGTGCACTCAAAACCATGAAAGGAAAGAATGAAAGACCACTCAAAAACACTCCACTATATATTATCTCCTAACTTTAAAGTAGCCACCACTTAACCCTAACCTAGCCGTCGCCTAACCCTAGTCGCCACCAAACCCTAACCCTAGCCATCGCTAAACCCTAAGTAATTTTCACTTCTAAACCCTAGCCATCATCACTATTCAACCTAACCTAACTACTACAAGGATGAGAATATTATTCATCCTTTTGATTAATGTTTAACACATTCATCACCATTGGGAATTAGAAACGAATAATATTTCCAATAGTTTATGTTTCAAGAACATGTTGAACCTTTACTGCCATAGATTTCCCATGAAACATCTTTTGCATTTTAGTAAACTTTGGACGTCTGTCATTTTATGTCCATTCAAACCACAAATGTGATAAACATATGAAGATGTCTTCCATGATTTTTGATTAGGTTGGGTTGCTTCTATAATTGCCATTGTAGTTACTCCTTCTTTTTGCATGTCTCCACATTATGATTAATTATTCCATAATTTGTGCAAAACTTGTTAGTTTTCCTTATTTTGTACTTTGTGGTATTGACAATGCACTCCTTGCTTTGGTAGTAGTCATCTCTTTTCCACACAACATCGTTACCTCCTTATGATGTTGAAATGTCAACTGCTTCATTCCTATAGTTGCAATTCTAAAGTAAGATTATAATTTCGCTTTAAACACAGTAGTCATGAAACTATTTGTGGTTTGTACTTGTAAACCATGAGCCAATTTTTAAATCTATTCATAGTAAATTCCACCCTTTAAGTTTCTTTTTGCTTCATGTTCTTTAGCCCCATGTGTATTGCTCATCATTCTAAATCTTTTGATGATGCTTGCAAAATGCTTATGTAAGCTCAAAAAAAATACAATCATGAAATTCTGACATGTAATTATGGCACCAATCTGATGTCATATCTTTGAACATATAGCTAAATGCATTGATGATATACTTTTTGCATTTAGCTTCTTTACAAAATTGAACACTTTGACATGAGCATTTGGGTCAACATTTTTTTTTGAAATCAGGATACTTAAAAGCTACCTTGTTTGGCCTCACAAAATGGCCATTTATGTGATCATAAATTCCCCAATTTATGATAGATGGTTCTTGATACCCTCTTTTTGGATCTTTTGCATCTGTACTTTTGTACCTCTAGTAGCTTTTGAGTTCATTGATGGTCGGTCTATGGTTTTGTGGACATGAATAGTCATTATTGGATTAGTAAACACCATTTGTGGTGTCCCAAAAACCCTAGTATTTGCTATAGGTAGTTCCAAACTTCTATTCAAATTCCTTCTCATTGAGAATTTGCCTAATCCACGACCCAGATCAACTGCATATCTAATAACTACTCCCTTTCTAGCAACATTCATGTTGAACACAACAACTATGTCCATTCATGTGGTTGCTATTACTGTATTAAGTGATTGAGTAACCTCTATCCTAGTAGGTTGTCTCTGAGTTTGAACAACTACCGTTTTTAACACTTTTGGTGAAGTTGTGTTGACTTTAGTTCAATGATGTTCCAATCAGTGGTTATCCATTGGTATCCTTTGTCATGGAAAATGTGGATGTGACCTTTGGTTTTCTGCTCCTAATATGAATAGATGGACGAATCTATTAACTTTGTAGTCCCAATTGACTTCAGTTTGTTTTGGGCTATAGGTTCTTGTTCCTATGGTTGATCCATTAATGTTCTTGCCACATTCTATAACTCCACATGTCTAGTAGTACTTGTTCTGATGTGGAAAGGCATAAAAGGATAATCCATGATTGCATGTCTTTCTTTCTCACATAATGCACAAATTGTTGAAAATAATTTAACCACCTCATCCACAGATTTTTGATCTCATGTTCTAACTGTATACCTAGTTTGATCCAATTCTAGATTTCTTTGATGTTATTATGATTGTGGTACTTCATCCAACACATTCATTGGTGCCTTTAAATATTCAAATGATTGTAGGTAATTCCTCAATCTTTTCAAGCACATCGATATTGGTGTTTTCTTCCACCTCCTAGTTTTCCATTGGTTCATAGTAATATGGAGATGTCAACTGATACACAAACGTGGATTGTATACTTCCTATAACATCTTGTCCTTAGCTATCACCAACTCTAGACTTGAAATTCCATGTCTGATCAAGTACTATAGAAGTCCATGCTCCATCTTGATCTCTACAACTCTAAACCACATATTGCGATTGAGAAGTATATTGCATCCATTCATTTGGATGAGTAATCAATTGCATTTTTCTCTATGGAGATTGTCATCTATAGTTGTGCCTTTTTTAAAGATCCCCAAGTCCATACTTCATGTCAAACCACTTCTTGTGATAAAAATGACATGTGTCCTTCAGGTCTTTCTTTTGTTCTTAGAACTTGTCTGTCCAACATTAGATTTTGATATGGGGTTTCTGTAAGCCCTACATATTCTTCTCCATTTTCAAGATTATTTTCTATTCGACTTTCAATGACTTGACCATCTGCCTCCAAATCCAATTGTTCATTATAAACTTTGGGTTACCATTTGATTCATCTTGTTTCACAATCCTTCGTCTTCAAAGTCTATAGATCGCTTTGCAATTTTTACAACATCAACCACTTAGACCTCTAATATTTTTTAACATACCCCTTTAAATTTTTAATTAAAACAAAAAACCACTCGTATGAACTTTTTCATCTATAGTACAACAACAAAAATTGTAGAAAAACTCATTCGTTATTGTAATAAAAACAGAAAAAATTTCCCCACAAGATGGTCACCAAATGGTAGAAGTGAATTTTAATTTTTGCAGAATTATTCCACACTATTGTAATAACTATTTGCAATTTACATACATATATTCACCATTTCTACCTTGATTTTCAACACATTTAATTATGCAATTCATTCAAGCACTATATTCATATAACCAACATTTGTACTTCATAATACATTGTAAAAAACTCTAGAGATAAGATTACAATTCATGTCATCATATTATGATACTATCGCAAATTCAAACAAGAATATGAACATAGAAATCACTGTAAAAGTCTATACTTCTTTTTCTAATTAAACTAAATAAGAATTATAGCAAAATTCCGTGTTTTGTTGAAATGAAATCAAAACAACAAAATAAAATCTATGGTATATCAAAACAAAATCTATAGTTTTCTACCTCAAAGTATCTATAGCTCTTCTTACTCTCCCAAAATCGTGTGTCTAAGAATGTCTTCCTTTTTCCTAGAACTTTCCACTTTAGGTAGTCCCAAGTCACAACATCATGGTTCAGAAATGATAAAAATTCAAAATTCAAACCAACAGTGTTCCATGATTAGTCCCTATCCTAAATTTCTTATTCATCCAAAGCATGTAATCATCCTACCCCCTTAACAGGGGTGCTAGATGTGTTTTTTGCAAACATGCTTGTCATGATTGGCGTGTCGTATATCATTTTGGGCATTCTAGTAAGTGTATTTAGCAAGGATGTGAGGAGGATCTATGCATGAAATGTGGTGGATTTCTATGGGCTTGAAAAAGTCAAAATTTTTGGCTACCACTGAAGATGGAGAACAAGTTCACCCACAAAGGCATAATGACATTGAATGCATCATAGAGGTGTAGCTTTCAATTTCTTTCATTTAATATTTTTTTCATTTTTTTGCATAACTTGAACTCTTGATTGACATGTTCACTCATATTGATCTACATCTATGTTGAAAGTTTGCATTCTAAATTTTGTTGATGTTATCCATTCTAGTTAGAAGGTCTCTACACTTAAAGAAGTCAAAACTATATCCAAAATTTTGGGTTGTGTTATAATATAATTTGGGAGTCCTTAGAATGATTTAAAAGATGTTCTTTAAATATAGATTGTAATTCTAAAGTCCTCAAGGTCTATTTCATAATCTATTAATAGTTTATTATAATCTATTGCATTAATTTTTTCCCATTAAGTCATGATAAAAATAGATAATCTCCATTGCAATAATGAATAATCATGACTACTAACAGTAAGAGTCCTTTTTATGTATGACTCCACAAGTAGTGGGAAGAGGTTAGTATACTTTTATGGACTTCTTTCAGTTATTTGCTTCCATAGTAGTCCATAGCAAAGACCCATCATTGTTTTCATTTTACATTTGATTCCACAAATAGTGAGCAAAAGTCAATATACTTCTATGGATTTTTCTAGCTTCCATAATAGTCCATAACAAAGTCATGTCATTGTTCTCATTTTACATATGATTGCATAAATAGTGATCAAAAGTTAGGATACTTTTATGGATTTCTCTAGCTTCCATAAAAGTCCATTGCATAGTCCTATCATTATCCTTTTTATGCACATGATGCCACAAACATCGTATAAATAACAAGATCTAGGTATGGCCTTTTGCAATTATATACATACAAGTCCATCACAATCCACAAATTTTCCATACAAAGTGCACAAATGTTTTAGCTTCATAGTATGCTTGATATAATACATTTTAAACATGCTTGAGTATATTTGTACATGTTAATCAAATCATTTGATTGTTGGCAAATTGTGATGTTTAATGATACCCATAAATGTTGGATTGATTACAGATTTCATACCTATGCGTTCATCACTTTTTGTTTTAGCTAGTTGCCCTAGTCAAACTTCTTGGGCATTCCCTCCAAACTTCAAAAGGACACCCTAAGCCCAAGTGTGGGCAACTTTCATGTCAAAGATCAATAGAAGCATTGGGTGCTACTGATATTGAAGTTACAAGTCTTGGAAATAAGAATGGCAAGGATTGGTTACTTGTTGATGAAGGGGCCGCAATGCTTGTTATAGCAAAATGGATAGGATTATCTAAAAGAAAGATATGAGGAAGGAAATGTTGTTTAAAAATGCTAGTTTAGAGGTGGCAAACAAAATGGTAGATTTTGATGAACTTGAAGGCATAGTTTCCCTCAAATGATCAAGAAGATAATGACCAAACAAAAAGTGAAGAAGCCTAGCCTGTTCCTATGCAAGCTAATAACTTGGGGTTGGTGTTGGCAAGGTAAAGTAGACAAAAAAAATAACCTGCCCAAAATCTAAGTTTAAAATGATTTTTTTTTTTGAAATGGACATAAGAAAGTAGATGAACAAAAATATCTTGAAATAGAAATATAAAAACATAGGTCACTACATTTGGTTTATGGGAAGTTGGATATAAGTTTGAACTTTTGTATAATAAAGGTAGGTTCAAAGTAGGTTTGAAAGTAACTAGGTCAATGTGGTGTTTAAACCTATTTCATATTTAAAATTAAATATATTATGATTATAACATGCATAATTTGACAATAAATAAAACATCTTTTATGGCCCCACAAACTTGAATTTTTCAAAAAAATAATATTTCATTTACATGGAGTTTAGACATTTTGTAACATTAAACATTTTTTGCAAGTAGAAACATTTTAAAGAAATATTTAATTTTATATTTAAGGAGTTTTTCAACATTTAAAGTATGAAATGAAAGATTATCATCATGTTAATTACTGTACAAAATAAAATTTCTACTTTCAATACATTAAATTTTTTTACGCTTATTTGTAATTTTTTTTGACATAGAGCAATGACATGTCTATTTTACTTTGCTTGCACCCTTGGAACAACAAGATGTGTAAGGAATTGCTTTTGTCACCAAAATTCTTGTTGGGCAAAAACACAAGGTCAATTCTCCTAGAAAATAAAAGTTGAAGAAGGTCCAAGTAAAGATGTGTCTATTGCAAAGACAATTTAATCAATGTTTGCTCATGGTTGTGTTCAATCCAAAAAGTAAAATAAATAGGTCTTAGTGCAGTCCCACATGGAATTAAGAATGTATGCAAGGTTCATGTGTTGTGAATTGTTTTTTTTATTGTGCAAATCTAAGCATTACAATAGGCCATTTTTTGCAAGATAATATTAAATACTTTGGTAACCTTTTCAAGTCGATGTTCAAACCAATTTTATTATTCAACATCAATCTTAATTAATGTGGTTTAAATTAACATTTTCATTTTTCTCATACTTGGGTTTTTGGAATTGTAATTTATAGTAGTAGAAAATGACCATTTTGCAATTGGTTCGGACATATAATTTTAAGTTGCAAGCAACATTTGTAATTAAAATCTTAATAGTCATGTTGAACAAGTTGCATATGACATTTAGTTGCAAACCAAAAAAAAAAAATTGGATGAAAAAAAAAGTCAATGAAATACACCTTCATCTTTTGTTTGGTCATATATGTATTGTTGCTTGTAACTAAAATGTGACTTTTGTGGTGAACATTTGTTTAATTTTCACATTTGGATGGTTTTAGATTGTGACATGTGGTGCAATAGAAATTTGTAATGTGGCATTAATTGAATTTGTCCAAAATAAATTTAAATCAATATTTAAATATGTAGGTCGAACTAGGTACCTACCTACCTACCTACCTACCCATCTAGGCTACACACCTATCTAAATAGGACCTATTTATTTACCTAGGCCAAATATCTACTTAGGTAGGTAGGTAGGTAAGTTAAGGAAGTGGGTAGTTAAATGTAAATATATGAATATTTACATTGTATTTTGGGTTAAGCCTTTTTGATTGGTTCATCCCATATGCCCATGTTTTTAAATATGAAAATGTAAGACAAAACACCTTATTTATATATATTTCAAAATGAGAATGAAAGCCAAAACATATGGGATAAATATTTAATTACAAGTAGTTTGTGATTGAACATTTTTAGTTGCAAATTATTGCAACTAAAAAGGTTTATCCCATATTTTCATTTTTATAAATTATGTAATTAAGTAGGTAAATGACTAACTAATTAACTAATTAGCTAACTACGTAGCTAATAAATAAATAAATAAATAAAAATATTTTAATTAATTGATAAATAAAATATAGATTAATTAGTAAATATTTTAAAAAATAATTAATTAAAAATAAAGTTTGAAACTAACGATTAATTCATTAATAAATTATCCAACTAACTAATTATTTATAAAGGTGCAAACACAAACATGAGCCACACCCACCCCTTAGGGACTATTTTTTGGATTGTTTTATTCTTAGATTATTCCACAAAAAGTTTCAGAATTTTAAAAAAAAGACACGATAATTTTTTTATAGTATTTTGATTAGCCTTGCATTAAAAAATTGTCAAAATATGTCATTTAGAAAAAAAAAAGTTATTAAACATGTCATTATACTATTTAAAAACATTCTAACTAATGTTTTATTAATGTTTTTGCATATTTTTAATTCATTTGATTAATTTCATATTTATTCACAAGTTCCCATGACATATTATGAATGTTATCATATAAGTAAACTTTACAATTTCAAAATGAAATGAAATAACATTTTCAATAATATGGAACATTAAGCATTGGTTATACTTGCTGTGGTATGTGTTATCATGGCTACACCCATAATAATAATCATCAATAATTTTTAATTGCATAAATAATATAATTTGTAAATTAATTATATTATAAGTTATTATAGAATATTACTAGATTTATTAACTTAATAAATAATATTATTATTTTAATTTTAATTATATATGATGAACTATTGATCTATCAACTAATTTAATTAACTAATAATTGGTTAATATTGAAATAACTAGCTAATTATTAATGAATATTTAATCAATATTTTGTAACCAAACAAATTAATAGAATAACTGAAATATTCAGTAATTATTAATTATTAGTTGTAAATATTAAATAGTTATCTTAAAATATTAATAATGTAATTAAAACTTAGCCTAGCCTAATTATTTTATTATAATTATTCCCATTATTATTATTATTTTTATAGTTAATAATAATATAAATATGAATACTTAACAATATCAATGACATTAATTGAACTGTTATTATAGTTAATTGGTAGGTAAGGCTAGTTATTTTATTTTTATTATTCATATAATTACTTCAATCATTATATAGCTATTTAAGGACTACTACAATAAATAATTTATATTCTTAATAAGTATATATTTCGTTTGAAAATAATTTCTGCATTTGTATAATAATGTATTAAATTTCATTATTAACTATTACAGTAATTATTATAAAATAATAAAATAGAAAATAGAAAATATATTTCAGTAATTCATTATAATCATTAAGTAATTAATATTTGTGTAATTATTATAATGTAGTAATATTTCATAATTTTTTACTTATAATCATAATAATATTGTAATTTGTAGCTAGCTTATGTTAGCTATTTTACTATTATTTATATGTATTATTATGTCAATTTTTATAGCTCTTGTAGAATATATATATTTAACAATAATTTCAGTACGCATAATCATTTTAATTTAAGTAATTATGTTATTATTTTTCCTATCATACTAATACCATCATCATTATGTGGTAAAATAGTATTATTTAAAAAATTATTTAAAGATAATATTAAAAATTAAATTTTTACTATATGTAATTAATATTAATATATAATAAAAAATGTCGTTTAAAATAATTTTAAGAAGTATAATAAACTAGCTTGGATAAACTTGTAATATGGGTGCAATATATTTCGTAAATATTTCACATAAAATTTTAATATATTCAAAATATACATATAGTGTAACCATAATATCAAGGTCATTCATGTTAACAATAATTCTTGAATACATATGTAATATGGTCGGTCATATACATTCAAAATATAGATTTGTAAATTTTAATGTAATTAGTTATATTATTTAAAATACACAAAACACATCTTTATATAGGTTGCAATTAAATTTGTTACATTTGCAACTAATGGGACATAAGTTAATTTCTTGAATGAAAACTAAATTAAATATTGTGCACATGAAAAGATGAGAAACAAAATAGTCGCAAACTAATTACAAATATAACAAATAATTGCAAAATTTTTCAAAGATAGTCGCAAATGATTAATAATCGTATGTAACTGCAAATAGAGTAATTACATTTTGACCATTCTTTTTACTAATGTGCAGCATTTTAAAATCAACTATTTTTTCAAATGCATGTAAAACATTTGTAAGGTCTAACAAATAATTTACAAAGCTCCTTATTGTGAAAAATTTCAAGTTGTTTCAATTAGTGCTTCATCATTAGTCATCGCCTTAACGAAGCTCCTCCAATAATTCACCTCTTGATTTGCTCTTGATTAATGCCTGCATCACTAAGCATCACCTTAATCAAGGTTCTCTAATTATGATTACCTCTTGAGGTGTCACTTTTGATTAGAGCTTGCATCACTGGGCATCACCTTAATGGAGCTCCTCAAAATCATGGACCTCTTGAGTTGCTCTTGGTTATTGTTTGCATCATTGGGCATCACCTTCAGAAGTTCCTCTAAACCATGGATCTCCTCTTGAATTGCTCTTGATTGGTGCTTTTTATCACTAGGCACCATCACGTTAGTCAAGATCCTCTAAACCATCGATTACCTCTTGAGTTGTTGCTCTTTATTAGACCTAGGCATCACCTTAATCAAGCTCCCCTAAATCATGGATCACCTCTTGAGGTGCTCTTGATTGGTGCTTGCGTCACCTACGAATCACCTTAATTAACCTCCTGCAATCATAAATTACCTCTTGAGATACTCATGATTACTGCTTGATTCTGATTATGGGTTGTTGATTAGGCCTAGAAGCAGCAAAAGAAAAAAGTGGCCGAGGAGAGTTGTACAGGTATAACGCAGGTATGGTGTCCTCAAGCTTCTCTCTGCCACTTCCTTCTGTCTTCCAGATATGGTGGCTATGGCCTGCACATCCCTCCGGCTCCCTATCCCTAGCAGCATTTGCAGCAGGAGCAGCTTGGCCTCCATCCGTTTCTACCCCACCCAGTTGCGTGTCTTGCACCAACATTGCTCCGTTAGCGTGTATTATTCTGGTGAGTCAAGTCGACTTGATAATTTTGTCAAAGATTTTTGGATTGTGTCGAAGTTCTATCAACCTGCATCGAGAGGCCGGCCATGTGTATTTTTAGTAGATGTCATTCGGTGGTCGTCCCGTATAAGCCTCCTGAATTCGCAAGTAGTTTCGGAGCATGTGTGTGTTGTGTGAGCATTCAGGGAATCTGAGAGGTGTGGGCCAGGGTTTTTGGTTGTAATCCCCATGTGAGCATGCTAGATGTTAGTCATTCAAATCAGCCCAGCAATAAGGGGGTCGCTGGGTCAGATGAGTTGTGAATTCTGGAAGAATATGGAGTGTTCATCTTCTAGAATTGAAAGGAGGACAAAAATGGAGTGGCTTAATAAGGGCATCTTTCCTGTAATTGTGAGTCTGAATTCCAGTGTCTGCATTTGATGTTATCCATAGTGATCATTCGAAATGATTAGGCTGAATTTTCACATGGAATCTATAGTCCTTCAAGGCAAGTTTGCAGATTTCCTGGATCTCAGAAAGTTGCATTTTCTGAATAATGTGTTGGAAAGCTTGAAGGGCTGGAGAGACACAGAGTTATCCTTATTTGCAGAATGAGGGGCATTTTTCTTCTTGTAACTAGAAGCAGATGTCTCTTCTTCTCTCACATTTGTGGAGATTGTCAGCAGGTCTGGAGAAGCAAGCAGTAGGTGTGCATGGGGTACTAACACAAAGGCCAGTTCTGAAAGCTATACTCAACTCAGACAGAGGCTCAGAAGCTAGTAGTAGTGAGGATGGGAAAGACCTTCCACCTCCTGGTTGCAGCCGAATCAAGGTGGAACTCACCAAGCCTCTAGGTATGAGGCTTGTGATAGTTTGACAAATCTTTCTGCTGTCTGTTAGGTTTGGTGGCAATTTGAGTGGAGCAAGCTGGATGAGAATTTAGGTCATAAGCTCAAGTCTGTGTGAGAATTGTAAGAGAGATAGAATGCTGTAAGTGTGGCACAATTGATTTGCCACACATGGTACTGAGGTTGCAGGTATTGCTCTCGAAGAGGACAAGTTTGGGAATATATTTATTGCAGAAGTTATACGAGATGGCAATGCAGACAAGACTGGATTGGTGGACGTGGGTGACCAGCTCATTGCCACAAGTGCTGTTGTGTATGGAAGTGAGGATGATTATCAAGGTGTGATGGTCCGAAAGGGCATGCAAATTGTGCGGCTGAATGTCCGTGGCGAGAAGTTTAACACAGTTTGGATCATCAGCCCTGACTTTTACCTGATCTCAATCTCAAGCTCTGTCTATGATTATCTGTGCTAAATAATTTTCTGTTTTACTTCAAAGATTTACATCCATCCCCTGAAGGCTGATATATTTGAAGGCATATGAATTCAAGGAAATCTCTTTTTTTGTGGGTCATTTGTGTCTCCAGGTCATGGCAGCAATTGGTACACATCCTGCCTACATTAAGGTTCTTGATCTCTCCCAATTGTGCATTTTCTTGCATGTCAACACTTTCTCACAAATTTGTATGTATGCTGGTTATCAGTGCCTCTGATAAGACATGAAGTTGGAGGTGTGGGTGCAAGCCAAGTACTTCTGTGCATTTCAGTAGAATACCGTTCCTTTTTGTGTTTGAACATGAAATGAAATCATGCTCTTGACACATTGTTGTGGATTGAGTTGTTTTTTTTGCTTTTCCATATTGACATATGTAGTGTGACCATATCTGAAAACTCACTTTGTGACATGCACAGAAAGCAGTTCAAGAATGCAGGCAAGAATTCTTGTCTCAGTAGTCCTTTGCATCTAGCAAAACAGGAGCTGATTGCTCTCTTACAATGAGTGTTTTGATCTCATGAAGGTCAAGTTGGAGCTACAGAAGTGCAAGCCCTTGTCCACAGACAGCTCCAGCAATGGATCAGTCAGGGAATGACTGAAGCTTCTGCATATACTGGTGACAATGCATGAAATGATATCATGCATCCTCAAATTTGGGTTATGTAGGGGGTATCATATTCCTAATGCTTTCAACTCTATCCCAGGTTCAACAAGAGCAATCACAGTTACATCATTCGAAAAGTATCTGAACCTTAGCCCCATTAGGATTCTTCTTGCCTGGATCACAATCTTCTTTTGTTGTTTATCTTCGTACAGATTGCAATCTCTTATGTTGGAGTTTTATTGTGTGTCCACTAAGCTTTATTTCAAGCCACTTTCACCAGAGGAAAAGGAGAAAAAGAGTACAGAGCAATTCCAGGTTATTAGAATTGTCCAAATTTCCAATCCATGAAAGAGTGTTTGTCAGCCTGGAGTTTTCCTTGGGGGATGCCAATCTTTTGGTTCCATGTTTGAGAATTCAGACAAGCATTTGATTCCATGTTTGAGAATTCTTACAAGCTTTTGGTTCTCTGCTGGTGTTAGAAATTACTTGTGGAAATTTCAGTGATGACTGCAGGTACGGAAGTAATCTACACACTCTCCAGATTACTCACACTGCAAATCTCCTTTCTTAACATGACATTTGGTAATGAATATCAACTGGGACCAGTCTACTACACCAGAAACCTAGAATGACTGTTGCAATGTTTTTAAAGTGAGAATTGGTACTGAAGTGGGTGTAGCAGTGCAATGTGAGAACTGGTGCTTCACTGTGAGAAGTTGGGAGTTGGGTACAAGGGCAAGAAAGATGCTTTAGCAAGTGTTTTCCTGGTGCACACATACCATCACAAGGTTTGGAGTCACTTTGCAGCCGAACTCCATCCCTTCTTTTAGTTGAGGTTGTTATGGTCTATAGAGCAGTCTTTTTCACACATGGTGATAGGTTATCTGGAACAAACTCATTTGCAAAATTTTGTGCTAAGCCTTGGGAGTAACAGAATGAGATGTAGTGATATGACTCTGAAGGTTCATAACTGGCAGTTGTCAATGACTTTTTGACTGGCTAATGAACTCAAGTTGAAGAAGAAAGACACATACATTTTCTTATGTGAGTCAGTACTGGAAGGTCTGATAGTTGGCTCTTCTTTAAATACTTTGTTCATTATGGAGCTGTGCTTCACTGTATCCAGTAATCTGTTGTGCTGTGAATTGAGCCACAAGATAATAATTGCTGTTTGAGGGTGATGTTGTGTTTGGAAAGAGTGCAGCTGAGCAAACCAATGTGGTTTATGACAAGCATGCCTCTCCCTGAGAATTTGTTAAGGGTTTCTGCACTGCTGCTACTGGAGTCTGACCTTATAGCTTGCAGAAAGGTAACAGCAACCTTTAAGCCCTCCCTTTCTCTCTCTCCCCCCCCCCCACCACAGCCCCCTCTCCACTTTGTGAACAGATGTAGTTTCTGGCTCTTCTATCTCTTGTGAAAATCATTGGGATTCCTTGGTCTGAATGAAGAGTTGGGTTCTCAAACTGTTCTCATGGTTCTAACTATTTACCAGGTCATGAATTTGGCCCATCACGTTTGTGAAGCAAAGGTATTGATGTAGCTAGAGTCCAATAGTGCACAGAACTGGTGCTTGAATGGAGGCATCAGGGGGGTTGGAAAGTTTGTAGGGGAAAAACTGTAGACAGTGCACAAGGAAGTTGCAGAGCTGATAAAAAGGGCACCTCTTGATTGATCATGGACTCTGCAATGACCTGAAGGTCAGCTCATTCAGTTGGTGAGAACTGTAACCCAACAAGCTGCCTTGCAAAGCTCACCATTGTCTTTCTCATAATAACTCTAATCACTTGTGACAATGCAAACACTAATTGTCCACTCATGTTATTGAACCAAGACCTTGGGGAGTTTGGTCACCTGGTTTTGACATTGAGCCATTTGAAGAAGCATATGCAGGACACAACCATTACACAGGTAAGCACATCCTGTTCTCTGTTCATCCGAGAGGGGACATGCAAATGCAACTTTACATCCATGCTCAGTTGCACTTTGCTAGACAAGTTGGCATGGGACTTCTGTAGAATAACTGTTCCAACATGTATGTCTGATGGAACAACTGGTGGATTTGTCCAGCAAGTGGGATGTGCCAGAGCTCTATGCATTTGGCCAATCTTCGCCTTGCTGTCAGATTAAAGACAATGAAAACAATTTGTTTGTTCCTCTATTCTCCTCTTTTTTGGGTTAGCTCATGTAATGCCTAAATCTTGGGTCTAGATGTTTAGCATGGTACAGAAAGTTGGGAGCGCACAATGCTTATTCCTAATTTTGCAGGTCTAATATCCCTCCATGGAGTTCAGATATCCTTATTGCAGCTTTCCATTGTCTTCCACCAAGGTCCACAACAGGTTTCATCAAGCAGTTTGTTGACTGATGTTACTTAATGTATTGAGAGTGGAAGGGGAGCAAGGAAGAATTGGGAGGAGAGTAGACACAGCAAAATATCAGATGTAGATACTTTGCCTGGTCCACCAAGCCACAAGGTTGCTGATGAGTTGTGATGTGCTTCTGCTTGAAGATGTCTGTTGTGATATATTATGCTTAAATCAGTATCTCTCTGTCCCACGCTGCACTTATGTATATTTATCTATTTGTTTTTAAATCAGAAATGATACCCAGTGAACTCTCTAGACTTACACATATGACTCTGCGGCTTCATGACTCAAGGGGACTTGTAATGTTTGCTTTGTAAAAAGAGAATGCACTTTGGCTCTTGCTGAGTAATTGCCAAACTCATTACCAGCATATTGTGATGATGACATTCATTAACTTGTTTGTTGGTTTAGCTGTTTGGCTTCCTGGTGATTTTGTATGAAGATCATTGGGCCTGGAAGAATTTATCAAGAAATCCTGAAGATGTACATGGATTGTTGGGTAAACAGGCTGCAAGATTTGCCAATTTGAACTTGTTGATTGCAGTCTGTTCAAGGTATCTAAAAGAGTTCACAAAGTTATCTTGTCTCAAGAGGATTTGAAGATCATGTCAGAAACTTTTATCAGGGAGAGTGTTTCATCAGTTTGTAACTAATGGGTATCTTTGCAGCTACATCTTTTACTTCAGACTTTTATCATAGTGAGTCATAAAGGAGGGTGAGTGCTACTTGACCTAATGACAGAGGCTTCCAATTGCTTTCTGGAACACAACAGCATCTCACTCAGGACATACATTTTTTGTATAATTGTTTGCTAGAAATTTTGAGCACATTATTATATTCCTATCTACAGTTACTGGGGAACCAATGAAGCCATGGGGAGGAAAGCCAGTCAATGAGGTGATTCTGACAGGTTGGAAGTGAGAGTCAAGAGATGGTTATGATGACAATAATCTTTGTTGGTGTTTGCTTTTGCTTGACTAGAACTACCATAATGGTTACCTTCAAAACTGTAGTTGTGGAGTTTTTCTCTGCAATCTCATAGATTTGGATCGGAAGGTATATCGACAAAAGCAGATATTGAGTTACATGGTGTGGAATAACTTAGGAAATAACTTACATCAATAAAAGCAGATATTGAGTAACATGGTGTGGGGTAATTTAGGGTCTCCATCATTAAGCCACCCTGATCACAGTTACACACTGATTACAGCAGCCTAATGGAAAGCCACTGACATAGGTTGTTTCTTGCTGCAGGGATAGCTGCTTCCATTGGAGAGCTGCAACTATGATGAAAATATGTAATTAATCATGTTAAGAAACTTTGGGAACATATGTTTTCATAAAAAAGGACACAATTTGGCTCACTACTCCTGCAATTGGTCAATTGCAATTCTTGATTGGTAAAGCTAGGAGATGACTCCGAGCACAGGTAGTTGAAAGTACATTATAGACAGCTGCTATGGTCACAAAATCTGCGATCACAGCAACCTGATTCAAAGATGTTCTAACACCCTCATAATAGTTCAAGTCCATTGTGTCAAGTCTATGGTCTCTACTGAAGATAATTAGAGCTGTAGATAATGTAGAATTTCGTGGAAACCTTTTGATGGATAATCTTTTTCTCACTATTTATACTATCTCACCTGCATTGATCAGTATTTGACATACTGTAGTCATGTAGACAGAGGACATTAAATCAGCAATGGGCCATTTTTTTTCTTGTCTGCCC
>Ga0116228_10001691_pt1 | contig 18484 bp, 8 predicted proteins | sample S1TSphfallax_2_FD_89694 | JGI IMG/M metagenome (GOLD analysis project Ga0116228, IMG submission 89694) | Host-associated microbial communities from peat moss isolated from Minnesota, USA - S1T2_Fc - Sphagnum fallax MG | ecosystem: Host-associated > Plants > Peat moss > Unclassified | place: USA... | reverse complement strand
GGGCTCCCAACTCGACCCTCTACCCCTTTCTAGAGTTGGAAGCCGGGAGCGTGCTACCAAGTCTCAATTCCGCAACTTGACTTTGTGAGACCCTCAAGTGGGTTTCACCCCCGTGACTTGGGAACGCGTCAATGGTGGTGACATGAATTATCTTTACTTGTTTTCCCTTTCATTTCCATTAGACTCACCCCAAACCAACTTTTCGTTAATATATTGCGCTTTACTTAAAACCTCCCAAACAACATTTTCAAGTTTTTTATGAAAAGGGCCTTTGTGAATTGATACCATTAGGTCTTTGTGCCATGTCTTGCACATTGAAAATGAATACAAACTGAAAGTTCTACCACATTAAACAATATGATATATCACATTAGGAAAACAAGTAATTGGTAAGGAGTTTTCCAAACAATTGGTAGATTTATATGCAAAGGACAATGACCTAAGCCTTACCTACTTTGATTCAACAACATTTGCTTCTATAAGATATTCATAAGCACAATGCACTTATAAATCATGAGTCAAGTGATTGATAAGTTCTACTTACTTTTCATCAAAATGCAAGGTGTCTAAACTAAGCAACCATTCACTTGCAAAGGAGGTGCAAACCTCCTTACCTCCTATGTTTAAACAATATCTACTTCCTTAATGGACTCATAAGCACAATGCACTCATAAATAAGGACTCAAGTGCTTCCAATAAAGTGTACTTGTTTTTAATCAAAGTAGCTTAAACTCTTCCAAGTAGCCATACATTTATAAAGGACAATGACCTCCTTATCTACTTAGTTTCACCACTATATACTTCCTTAAGCAATCCATAAGCACAATGCACTTGCAAATAAGGACTCAAGTGCTTGATAAGTCGAACTTACTTCCCATCAAATTGGCTATTACTTTTGGAAGCACTCTACCACCATTCACAGGTCTATAGGCACTTGACCTTCTTTCCAACACATGGTAGCTAGAAAGGGGAAACAAACTTAGAAATAGTCTATTATAAAAAGTTAAAAACTCTTGTCATTGGCAACTTGACGCCTCCAAACATGCATTCATTTAAAAAGGACATAGGCACAAGTGACCTACTTTCCAACATATGGCAAAAAGGAGAGAAAGCTTAGAAGTAGTCTTCTAAAGCAACTTGACTTTTGTCATTGGCAACTTGAATCATCCAAATAGGGATTCATTTAAAAAGGACATGGACATCCTTAGTTTATTACTTTCAACATAAATTCCTACCTTTTGGAATATAGTAAGACAATGCACTTAAATATGAGTGCACAAATTACTTGGTAGGTCTACTTACTTTTGATGAAGTAACAACAACTTCCTTTCCATAACCACCTTTCAACATTGTTTGCTTCCCCTTGAAACTCACAAGGATAATCCACTTAAAACAAAGGATCAACATGTCTCATAAAAGTCACTTACTCTTCAAGGAATGCATACCTACTTTCAAGCGTCTAAGCTGCCAAACTTTAATGGTAATGTATGCATCTAGACTGTTTTCATTGAAAGGAAAACTATTCATGAGCTTCAGGACTCCATAACTAGCATTTGTAGCTTTGCATTAAACCAATAACAACTCACATATGTGTGCAATTAGGACATATTAAACTCTAACAACAATGTAGAAAATTGTTTGAAGTATACATATTCCAATGCCCTAGCCAAAAAATCTTCACTTCTATGTTCTTATAAAAAATGAAAAAAAAGCAATGAAGGTGTTTGCAAAAACTTACAAAGTTGAAATTGCATTGTGTGACTTTGTAACTCATAAAACAAGAAGGTGATGGTCCCCGACTGCTATGTCCTTATCAAAGTCATAGAACAAATTGTTAGTATCAAAGTTTTCAAATTCACATTCTAACCACCTATGCTCCCTATCCTCTTCCAATAATTGTTTTTCCATCAAATGTTTCATAAGATGAAACATACACCATGAAGCTTCATTAAAAATACCTTTGTAACAATGCCACTTCAATAATTCCAAAGCTCTACTCACTACATCAAGAAAACAACTTGGCAATTTATATCACTACTCCCTTTTCATTCACTAAAAAGTTGTGAAAGTTCTTTAGAAAAAATCATCCAAAACTTTGAAAGTTCGAAAACAATTTGGTGTATGTGCATAAACAGATTCAGATTTAGGGTTGTTCCAAAACTATGGCAGTAGAAACAAAACAACAAAGAAAAAGCTTGTTCCACACCCATTGTACATGAAGAAGCTTTGCATGCCCTAAGTCACACACCTACACATAAAAGCTATGTCTAGCTTTGCATGCCCTAAGTCCTGCATGTGCGGGGAAACATTTTACCTATTTTGAATTTTTTCCATCAATAGACTGTCAACCTTCATTTACAACCCTATTGACTTTATTAATCCAACCATTTCTTACCACATGGGTCATCAAACAAAAACATGTCCTTCCCAAGCAAAGGCACCTTGAATGCTTTGGCTCCTTTTATTGTGTTTTCACCCTTAAGGATGTTTGAGTATCAAAATCTAAAAACATATATGTATTTTTATTTTTTGAATGTTTTGAACACATGGATCCTTTCTTGTGGAATATATTAAAATTCACAAAAAAATTAAAATGATTTGGTGAACATTTGATAAGGAAAAATGACTTTCGAAACAAAAAAACCACTTGTCCACATGTTTTTTTTGAGTGTTTAAAATGTATAAAATGACTCTTGAAACATAGTGAATTTTCATGAAAATTTTGTAGTTGCAACTTTGAAAGCATGAAAATTTATTTCAAAACATAGATGAATTTTTTGATATATAATGTTCCCATGGTGATTTTTCAAAATTTTGAAAAACATTTTTTAAGGATTGTCCACACACTGTGGCTCCTTATTTCATGGTTTCACCCCCTTGTAAAAAATGAATAGTTTGCAAAAACTTGTAATAAGGTGTTAGAGAATTAGATTACAAAAAAAAGAACTTGAAAGTTGTTGCCAAAAAGAATTGAAAAACAAAAATTGCAAAAAAACTTACCTACAAGTGTGAATTAGTATGAATTACACACAATTGAAACATCCCAAAATTTGATTCAATGATGGTTGATGAGCTTCTGAACTTGAAACGATGGAGGTGATGGCTAAAGCGCAAAGCAAAGGTGATGGCATAGGTGATCACGTGGGAAAAGGTTGTCATGTTGATAAGCTATTATACAAAATTTTATGGTGTTAGTTTAACGATGTCATTAAACATTGAAATCTACAATTTATGAAGATTTTTAACACAACATCATTACCTTAATTTTGGTGTTAACACAAAAAAGTTAAAATGAATGTTAGTATGCCATATAAACTACCATGTCACCTAGTTGTTGACATTTTTTTACATGTTTGAACATTGATAATTATTTACATTTTTAACAACCCCATTTATCACTAGGTTTGAATGAACCTTAAGTGCATTTAAAGTTGTGGATTCATTCTAATTGTTGTTGCCATTTGTTTTGTCATGTTCTATGTAATTCAAGCTTTTCAAATTTCTTCATTTTGTCATATTGTCACATTTTATTTATTTTATGCACTTCAACCTTTTCAATGCATTTTGATTTACTTGTTTTCGCTTTAACTTTTTGTTCTATTTTTGTTGTTGCAATTGTTCTTTGTGATTTGGAGTCAAATTTGTTGTTTTCTATTTCTTATAAGAGTTCAAACAAATTTTGGACCACTTCATTTTTCAAGTTGAACCATCTTTTTTTCTAATAAATTTAAAGTTAAAAGTGTAAAGGTGCAACCAAGAGTTAAAAATTGTTTGAACTAAAGATGTAATTTGTGAAACTATTATTAGTAACATTAGTCCATGTGTGTGAATGAATGTTTAATGTAGGATAAAACCCGAGGATAAGTGTCTTATGAAAAGAAAGGATCTTGAGGTGAGAGTCAAAGGAATCCTAAATTTTGTGGGCTTTAAAATTCAAGTGTCACTTTTTATTTCTTTCTTTTTCCCATGATACTCAACAAGTACCCATCATATATATACTTGTTGGGTATGACAAGGGGGAAAAAAAATGGCCACCAAGATTTACAAAAATGAAAAACCTACCTCCATTTTCGGAAAGCCCAACGACCAATCATAATACATTTTGTAAGAATATCTTGAAATACACTACAAAAAGCTGGCCAGCTTGTTAGGCGAATATACATGGCATTGGGTTAGAAATGAACCAGGGTATATGCATGACATTGGTAGCTCAAACACCTACCTAACCCATTGGAATAGAAATTGACCACGAGTTTCAACCGAGGTATGGTTCCACCATAAGCGAGTGAAAACAGGAGCCAAGTCGAATGGATAGTGCGCTGCTGGTGGCCGTTGGTTCACTCCCGTTGTTGGACATGAGCGAACGACCATAAGCAGCCGGGTATCCACAGGCTCTCACCACTTACCGGACACTTTTCAGATGGCCATGGGAGACCCTCCTGATGACTTTGGAAGTTTTGTGGAGATAAAGATGAGCGAGAACGACGCCAGTGAGCGGACACAATCCCGTCCGCACTCCATCTCCCAGTGGATAGAACACCAACAAGAGGCCTGCTGGCTGGCTGTGTTGCCCTGCTTCAGAATAAGCCACCAGCCCAAGCTCCTTGGTCTTCTTCGTGTTGGGAATTTGGTTCAATGGCCGTCATTACGGGTCTGCAAACTTGTGCCTTGCTTAATGCTGCACCTCAGCACGCCGTTGCACTGTCCCCTAATTCTTCTTCTTCTTCTTCTTCTATTTCTTCTTCTGCTGTGCTCCGAGGTTCGTTGTTGTCTCCTTTTTCCTCTTCTTCTTGTTTTGTTCCCTTGTCTTTCTCTCGTGTCAAGGGAAATTCCGTTATTATCACCAGAGCCGCGCAATTATGCAAGGGTGTGCTGCAAGGGGCTCATGGTGCTGAGGAGTTCAACAAAGTTGAGGGGGAAGTGTCAACTGCTGGTGCTGTTGCTGCTGCTGAGGAGTTAGGGCGGAGGCAGCTATTCCTGGGTGTGGGTACAGCTGCCCTTACGCTCTCTTTAGGCTCTCGAGTTCGGGCCGAGGAAGCTCTATCGGACTGGGAACAAATTCCTCTGCCCATCAACCCAGGTGTGGTGCTTCTGGATCTCGCATTTGTACCCGACGAGCCGGACCATGGTAGGTTACTCCACTGAATCCTCGTCCACCCCCATTTTGATAGTTCTGCATTTTTGGGACCTTTACAGGAGGAATTCAGCGAGATTGTAATTTCTTTCTTGCAAATTCACAGGAATGTTCAGGTGTTTTTGCAACCTTGTAGGAACAATTGTGCCATTGCACTGGGCTCTTTCTTTCTTCTTATGCATTTTTGCCTTATGAGAGACCCTTTGAAGGCTTTCTAACCCTTGGATGAGAGAATGGGGAGACGGTGTTTCTCTTTCTTCTTTCACAAGTTGAGAATTCTAATGGGTTTGTATACCCCCCCTTCGAAGATGGATTTGGGTGAATGTGCTGCTCCCATCTTCTTCTCCTGTTCAGCAAGAAGTCAAGAACCCTGTGGTTTAGGGTTTATAGCTTTCTTGCAACTAATTGAGGGTTGAAATCTGGCTGGATGATTGCTTACCAATAAGAGCTATATAAATCCTGAAATCTAGGTTTCCATATCCTCACGGAAGAATTTTGCAACCAAGCAAGCATCAATGATGAATTTTCTGGTAATCAAGGGTTTATCCCTACTTGTGGCCACAGATTCTGATGGCATTTCCTGCCTGAAGCAAAGCTCTCTTCAAGTAGATGACATCCATTATGGTAGCATCCATTCCCCAACGAGAGCTTTCTTCAGCAATAGTATCCATTAGAAGAGGCAGTAAATCTAAGGCTGCTGGAGAGGGATTTTAGAGGCATGCTTAATTGGCAGAAGAGGCATCATGCTTTTTGTTTTTAAGTGTTTCAGTCCTCTACTCACAAAAGTGTCAAGTATTTTTCTCCTCCTTGATTGGTGATATTTTCTCAATTGTCAGATTGTCATGTCTGGTGATTGATTTCACAACCGCTTGCAACATTTCTTTGCCATTTCACAACCACTTGCTAGGTGTCCGTGAGTGGGTGTTGCCATTCTGGAATCCATTGGCCAATTGTGGATGATTGATGCCCTTATATGAGTGCTGGGTGATGAAAGCTTGTGTATCCACTCACACAATGCCTGTGTGTCCTATCCCTCAGATATGGTTTGATTTCTTGTCCATTGAGAATCTCTACAAAATTGGTTCAAGGTTTGGTTGTAAGTTCAGTAAGCTGACAGTTCTTTATTCCAGGGTTTCTGCTTGGGACCCGACAAACACTACTGGAGACCAAAGATGGTGGACGTACTTGGACTCCACGTTCCATCCCATCAGCTGAGGATGAAGATTTCAACTACAGGTGGCCTCTCTTCTCACAACACATGTTGTAATTTTATTGCACTGGATAAGCATGGTTAGAGTTAGGATCTGTGACAATGTAGAAGTTTTGGTGGTGCAACTATGGCCTTTAGCATGGATGTGCAGGTTGCAATTTTCTGCTTAGGGATTGAGAAAGAGTGTTGGATCTATAAAGCCGCTGGTATAGTTTGGTAGCATGGTCAGCTGGCATTTAGGCTAAGTCATTAAGCAAGATGTTTACAGGTTCTTTGACATTTGCCAGTTCAAATTATGCATCCAACAGGTTTTAAGCAAATCTAGGCTGATTTACAGGTTCAACAGCATCAGTTTTGAGGGCAAGGAAGGCTGGATTATTGGCAAACCTGCAATACTTCTGCACACCTCCGATTCAGGAAATAGCTGGGAGCGCGTCCCTCTCAGCTCACGCCTCCCTGGCAATCCTGTATGCTACCCCAGAAAGTCCTTTCTATGGCATTCTAGGTCTCACAGAAAATATTCTTCAAAATTTGTAGCCTGTTACTGGATTCAGAATTTGTTTGCAGGGAATGGAAGGGAGTAGTTTCTCAATGACAGAGAGAAAAAGTGGTAATGAATAAATTTTGTGTTTTTATACTGCAGAAATGGTGGTAATATACTGCAGAAAAAGGTGTTTCACCCTCACAAGTTTTAATATGGTCCCCAATCTATACCCACAGGTTGTAATCAAAGCAACAGGGGAGAAAAGTGCTGAGCTTGTAACAGATGAAGGTGCAATCTATGTGACCTCAAACATGGGCTACAATTGGAAGGCTGCAGTGGAGGAAACTGTCTCTGCTACACTGAATCGGTACCCTTTTTCCTGCTTTTGTTTCTGGCCTCCAAAGTGATCACAAGGCTTAAGGAATTGCTATGGATATTGTTCTTTGTTGCTGCATTCATTACATGTCTAATATCCAATCCAATCTGAGGGTGAAACCGAAACACATGACACAATGTATCTGTGTTTCCATTTTTGGTCTGAAGCTGTGATCTACAAACAGTGGATTATCTTCAAATTGTTGGATGTTGTAGGGTCTATTTTCTAATAGATGAGGCATTCTTCATGTCCACAGGACTGTGTCAAGTGGAATCAGTGGAGCCAGTTACTACACGGGCACATTTAACACTGTCAATCGCTCTCCAGCTGGTGACTATGTGGCTGTTTCCAGCCGTGGCAATTTCTACCTAACCTGGGAGCCTGGCCAGGTAAGTTGTGTAACTTATATACACAATATGCAGGTTGATGCTCTGAACTAGATTATCACTGAACCTCTCTGCAATAGGAACTGTCAGAGAAAATACTTCACTCAACCTTTGTTGAAGAGGCCAATGGTCTTCCATTTCTTCAACAGTCTTAGCCTAGATTTCTATTTCCTTTCTGCATCTGCCTTCCTAACTGAGAAAAGGAACCCATAAGAATCATCGTGCAGGAGGTGACATATTGCCTCTTCATGTCCTGAGATGCACAATATTTGAACTCTGCAGCCATACTGGCAACCCCACAACCGGTCAAGTGCACGGCGAATTCAGAACATGGGCTGGCGAGCAGATGGGGGGCTGTGGCTGGTTGTTCGTGGTGGTGGTCTCTTCCTCAGTAAAGGCACTGGTGTAAGCACATCTTTCCTCTTCATCACCTTGTGTTTGGATGCTCTCTTTCATTGTTACCAGGTTAGGTCTTCTATAGTTTTATCATGTTAAGGGTGAAGTCACAAGCCTGGGTACTCTGACAAGACCTGGTCAGTGCTAATGGAATCCTATCTGATTGTGGAACATTCAACTGCAACCTGATCATGCTTCTCATGGGAGGCTGTTGATGGAGACTATGAATTTCAGTTGGTTTCAATCCATTGATCCAGAAAATAGGAGTATAGTAGTTATTTCAGGAGACTGTGAGTTCGCTTGGGATCAAATTGATTTAGGGGATCTCTATTGCTGAGAGGATCTTCTATCAACTCTTATGCAGTGGTTTGATGGAGATTTTCAAATTGGATAGCATAAAACCAATTTATTTCATCTTGTGTGGATCCTCTTTCTGTCACTGTTACTAGTTCTTGGTAGTTGCACTCTGCACTGAGGTGCCCAAAGTAAGCATTTCATCAAGGTAGGGAATGCATGGTATCTGGTTCATAAGGAGGAAAATGTCTCAGTAGAGAAGCTGGTGAGAATGCAGGTGACTGATGATTTTGAGGAAGCACGTATTTCAAGCCGAGGCTTTGGAATTTTGGATGTTGGTTACCGCTCCAAGGTATCTCAATTGCCTTCTCTTCATCTTCTGGCTGTGGTGAGGGTTTGCTAGATAGTAATGTCTCAGTTCAACCAAAACAATCTCTTGATTATTGACATTACCAATTTCAGCAAGCTGCAACCTCTTTCAATCAAGTGTTTTAGTGTTGGTCAGGTCTTAACTCCTTCCATCGCCCTATGGATTCAGTTATGTCTTTTGGATGTCATCTAGATAATAATGTTACCTGAAGCAGTTGGGCCATCTACTGGGTCACAAATTGTGAAGATCCTACAGATGGGTAGATTCTTGTCAGGTTAGCATTGGAGCTAAACCCTAGCAGAACTTGCCACCCAGCAATAACAAGTAACCAGGGTAGTTTCATGGTGGTCATTTGGTCTGTATCTTGGCTCCTTGGGTTTGCTAATTCATAAGCCTCTGACTTCTTGTATGTTAGGATGAGGCATGGGCAGCAGGTGGAAGTGGTATTCTACTGAGAACATTGGATGGGGGCAAGAACTGGGTGCGTGATAAAGTGGCTGACAGCATTGCTGCAAACTTGTATTCTGTGAAGTAAGTCATCACCTCCCTTTCGTTTTGCAAAAGAACCCCAGGGGACATCATGTTGAGTTCATGACAATAACAATTGACAGATTCAGTTCAGAAAATGGGATTCCAATTCCAGCATCTGTGTGTTCTGTCAGGCCTTCAATTGTAACAGACTTAGCTGCTAGGTATTATCAAGCATGAAAGATACAACTAATGTGTACAATTGTAAGCTAAATACAGTTTTGTGTGATGTGATATACTGCTAGCTGGTGGTTTCGACTTATGTTAGTTCATTGATTGTGCAGGTTTGTCAATGACAAAGGCTTTGTTTTGGGCAATGATGGTGTGCTTTTGCGTTATCTGAGCTGAGACAGTTCACAAATGTAGAGTTGAGCAAATTGTAAATCTATTCGAAGGTCCTCAAGTCACCTTCTTCGGAGATCCTGTGCACTATGTTGCAGTTTTGATGTGAATTTTTAGAAACACCAAAACCTGGAACTGGTTCCTTGGCCTAGACCTTGAATCTTCTTCTTGGTCATGAGTATTTGAAGAATTGGTATGAACAGATTCCATGGTCAGTTTCTGTTTGATCGTCAAATAAACAATCTGTTTGGTAAATTGTGTTAAATCCTGAAAAGGTGCAAGGTTGTGCTGTGCTACTAGCTTTGGGTTTCATCTTATCCCAACTCCTCTGAGTCACATGTTTAGGTCATCTTCTGACATTGAAATCTCACTTCTTTTCCTTTCCATGCTTTTGTGTCTGGTGTATGGTGGGGAGTATATTGTGCACCACCACCAAGGCACCTGCTGCATTTTCTCTGAATTTCCTCAGCATCCTCAAGGGTTTGATCTCCTGGTCATCAGTCACTTTTAATGGCATTGCGAGCTAAAATTGCTCAAGATCAATTCCCATTTGAGATTCTCATTGTAACATCTCCAAAATGAGCTGGGAAGTATTACAGGGTATCAAATTCATGTATGCACTTCAGCTTGCCTTTGGTGTCTCTTGTGAGTTATGTTACAATTGCCATTGTATGGAAGACATATGTCACCTCTCACCAGAAGCACATTGTCTCTCAAGAAAGAATAGGACAATCATGTTAATACATTGTAGTGGTATGAAGAACTGAAGGAAGTAGCAGACTTTGTGCCAATTTTTTTGGTCTAAGTAGTGTAGTGTTCATCAACATAAAATCATATAAAATTATGGGTTAAGAAATTATCTTCGCAATGGATATCAAACTTTGAGTAATATTCCTTCTCTTGACCAAACAACTCAATGGTTGTCTACAATTGCAACAAAACCATGTACTTGGATCCTCCACATGAAGGTGGACAATCCAAATGATGACCTACCCAGAAGATGAAATAGAAAATCAGTTGACAGGTGAGCTATCACATGACCTAATGATTGGTGACTCAAATCAGTTTCACAATCACACATTCATCGGGAAAAATCTATTTTTATATTAAAAAATGAAAGAGTTTTGAATTGCAAATGTACACTACTCAAAGCAAATGAGAAGGTTTATATGCGTTTAAGAATTGAGCTTTCCTCTCCTATTCATTAGATGGGTTGTTTCTCAGGTTTTTTTTCTTTGCAATAGGCCATTTTGATTGGCCCATCATCAAAAAAAACCTAAAACTTGAAAAGCTCCCCAATGAAGATGTAATATTTTTCCCCTTGCCTCACCTTTTTGGTGAAAAAAGAGATCGTTGGGCAAAGGATATGAAATAAAATGAAATGTTATTGGGAACACCCTTGAGGACCACATTGGGAACTTGGAAAACATCATGGAAACCCATTGAAAACCTTGGGAACGCAAGAATAAAGAAATTCCATCCTCACACCCCACCCCCAAAAGGAAAAATAATTGAACCTTCTTGAATGCATATTCAATCATCTCATTATCACATGCATATTCTATTGATTGCCACCATTCTTTTTCCTCAATTAATACCCCTTCACAAAGCACCATACATATTCATTAATGGCCATATGGAGTCACCACCCACCAATGCACCATCCAATGATGCCCATTATTAATTAAATCATACAATTTCTATAGAAGAATAGACAAAATTAACAACAAAGGACCATAGAACAAATTGAAGACAATGACCAAAAACCAAAATAAACACACTTGCAATATGAAGAAACTACTTGTCCCATAATAACTCGTACCCATTTACCCCCCCATTAACCAAAGGTACAAACTAAAACTTCCCTTTGAATGGATTTTCCGACTACACTTGTGTGCATGCATGCACTCTATGGAACACCTCTAGATCATCATGTTATCAAATGCATAATTGTCACACATTGGTTGAAGATTTAGCCAAAATCTTATCCCCAAATCTTGTGCTACTACATAGGCTCTTTCCTATGGGCGAAGGCAACAAAAGTGCCAATCTCAAACTTGTTTACGGATCATCAACAATAACATGTATGATAATGACTATCGTATCACAACCTCTCCATTGATTCCCTCAACTCCCTACAATGTGTAAAGGCTTTGTGTAAACATTAATCTAATAGTATCCAAAAGCATTGAGAAAACAACCATGTTACTAATTGACCACAAACAACACAAGAAAACATACAACAAGAGATTAAACAGAGAAAAAGACAATAGGAAAAAGCATAGACCAAGTGGACTTACAAGAAGCTTCCCACTTCCAAGACTTAACACAGAAGAGAACAAACAGGAAAAACATAGACATGGAACAAGAAGCTCATCACTTCCAAACCTCCTTGAAAGAAAGCTTCAAAGTACTCCAAATGTTCAAATTCCAAAAAGAATTTTTCTTTATTGAGCAACCTTATTAAATATTCTTTAACAAAATCTTTAGGAGGTAACCTTTATTTTTCAGAAAGACAATAAAACTGACCACCTGAGTGACAAACAAATCTTTAAAACTCTAAAGCTTCAAAGTTAAGTGCATGAAGCACAAATATCTAAAACAAAAATTAACTTAATAGGATGTTCATATCCAACATTTAATTTAATCTACCTAAAATTTCAGACAAACTTTTACAAAGATCTCCTTCCTGGATTTCTATCACATTCTAGCAGTGGTATGAAAATATTTTTCATAAGAACAAAGAAATCTCCAGTTTCACAATGTAGAAAAAACAACAAGGTTAACACTTCCTCAGAAAGCCACAGAAAGAACCAAACTACAAAAGACGCAACAAACAAAAAAACAAAAAACACACCAGTATGAACAAACGTGTCAATCTCACACTTGTTCAAGGACCATCAACAGTTGTATATATGATAGTGACTTACCTACCACAACTTCCCCACTGACTTCATTAACTCCCTGCAGTGGGTACAGGTCTTCACAAGCACCCACCTGCAAACTGAGTTTCTGCTACAATTCCAAAAGCAACGGGAAGACTTAACCATACTAATTGCTAGCAACAAACCACGACAATACAGACATGACAAAAAAACACAAACTAACAAAAAAGAAAAAATAAAAACTAAATGAACAGACACCAAGGGAAGACTATGAACAAGTGGGCTTACAAGAAGCTCCCCGCTTACAAGACCCGAAGCAAAATGATTTTGAAAATGCCGAAGGCAGAAATTCCAAACAGAATTTTTTTTAATAGGCAACCCTTCTAGTTCTCTTTAGAAGAATTTTTGAAGGGTAGCTTTTTACCTTTGGAAAGACAATAAGATTGACTATCTTAAAGACAAAAAACTTCTTACAATTACAAAGCCTCAAAAGTCTGTAAAATTGACTATTGATAACCCCCAGCTTGGCAGACATTGAGATATTGGGATGAACATGAGGCATTCTAATCATTTCGATACCTGCATACTCTGGTTGAGAGTGTTTGTCAAAAATGTCACAGGATAAACCTTGAGGACTTTATCTCACATATAGATCCAAGAAATTACAAGAAGTCTTTAAGCGTACAACTCAACTCCACAGCAGTATGAAAAGTTGATCATAATGTTAGCTGCCATTCAGAGCCATACTTATCAAAAAAAACCAGCCACCAGTTATCCTCATTCAGACCACACCAGAATTTTAAACAATTTAGCTTCACAAGAATTGAGAACTACTCAATACTTATGATTTCAGTGCCACCTGAATAGAAACCATGAGATCATCTTATAAATAAGGTTCCAGATTTCTTTTTAGATGACCCTCAGATCATACTGCAGGAGAAAAATTTTAAAGCCCCAGAACTAGAAAACAGAGAAGCAAATCAAGAAAAAATGAAAATGGAAACAATCTGCAAGAGGAACCAAGACAGGATCAGTGACTCGTCACAGCAACACAACTCAACAGTAAACTCTTGCAGGATCAGTGACTGTCAACAGCAACACATGTCAACACATGGTAGGCACTAATCACCACAACATGGACCAGTCACTGCAACATGCCCACTAATTTCATCAGCTCCCACCAGTGGCTATAGGTCAACATCAGACATTAGCCCACCTACTGAGTTTCTGGACCAAATCTGGTGGCAATGGAAAACCCAGCCATAATGCTGGCTAAACTTGATGAAGAAAGAAAATAAATCCAAGCACCAAAACCTTCTGGGTTGTGAAACTCAACTCTGTGAAGCAAACTCAGTAGGGCCAATCATTCATTAATCAACCCCTTGCATTGTCATCAATCATTTGAAACATTACAAGAGCAGTAGGATGCCTCATCAAAGAATCTTCACTCCCAAGTCATTGAACTCAGAAGCAGACTACCAGTCTATGCTACAGACTCAGGCCAGTCCAGCTCTAAAACTGGTTTGTTTCCTGTAGAGCATACAATGGGTTCACCAGTTCCAAAGCAACTGGTCAATTCCCTTCAAGAAAAGCTCTTGGTCTAATCTTCATTTGTAACATCACCTTCCATCACTGGGAATGTCATATGACATCTGAGCTCCTTGTAATGTGCCTGGTCAAATCATTTCATGGGGAGATGTACCTTCTATTCAGTCTGCCATCACGATCCCCTCACATAGAGAGCCTGATTCACATTAGAAAAGTCTACTGGAATTCCCCATTGTTCCTTTGATGAACAAGGACTGCTTGCATCACCAGATTCCAGCAAATTGTCCCATTTTCGCTTCAGAGAAAGGGATGTGCTTAAACCTGTTGCCTTATTGGCAATCTGTGGGACAGGTTTTGATCCACAAATAGGGAGTGGATGCTGACCTCCCTGACGCTGAAGATCAAACATGTACACCAAATTCCCATCTTTCCCAGGTTCATATCTCATTTGAAGGATATGGTAAAGGCCAATATAGGTATACACATCACCCGTTGGGCTTCTCTTATCCTTTTCACCTCGGATAACACGAATCGGCAAGTGACCCTCATAGCTATTCTTGAGTGCCTCATTTCCCCGAGTCAACACCTGGTCTGCAACACTGTGTGCAGCACCGGATCGGTTTGACAGCCCTCCTTGGCCAGTGTACGTGATTAACTCTCCATCATCTCGATCATCTCGGTATGGGTTTCCTGAATGTTTCATTACAATACTTGTGGCAACTGAAATGCCAGAGCACGATTTCATTCTGCTTATAAAGGCAATACCTGCTTCTAATTGCTTGTGAAGGCCAATCACAACCATCTCAGTTCTGTACCAGAAACGGTCACCCACACAGACTCCTGGGACATTCCCAATATACTCATTGCTGTTCACCTGCAGTCCCCGCAGCCTCATCTCGGTGCAAGCTTTCAGATCTGGTCTCTCCCGACATGCAATTCCCTCTGCCCTGCCCTTAGCTACTCGCCGCTCTTCTGCCTCTCTAAGATGTGAACGTAACTCCTCAAATGTGTAAAGCGCTTGTATCACCTTTTGTCTGCAAGATAGTAGTAGTCATAGTGTTCACAAAGTACCATAGCCATCCATATCTGCCATACTATACAAGATCCCCATACATACCCATAACCCAATTTCCTACATTGTCGATAGAAGATCTACATAGCGAAGGGAATGAGCTCAAAACAAAGCACCACCAAGAAGTACAAATTCTCTATTTTCTCTCAGCAAGAAAAGCAAAAGCCAATACCTCTCTTTCTCAGGAACTGCACCATTGGGTGGCATCAATCCCTTCCAGCTCTCCTCATACTCGAATGGGCAGACAACTCTTCTTAGAGCCCGGCATTTTCTGGGAGCTCCCTTCAAGTTATGAATTTGCAATGGTGTTGAAACCACCCCCAATGATGGACTTCCTTCACATTTCTCAGATCCATGTTCTTCTTCACCAATGCTGTTGCAGAGAGAAGAAGCAGGCACCAATGCTGCCACATTCTTGTTGGTTTTCAATCCCCCCCGCCTCCTCACCATAGGATTGTTGGACTCTGAGCCCTTTGAACTCCCAAGAGGGCCATGTGACTGCGAGCTACAAGGTGAAGAATCATCACGCGGTTTCCGCAATTCTAAATTTTCAAAAGACTTCTGAATTTCAAATCTTCCTGAAGGAAGCTTCTTGAGAAGGTTTCCACACCAAGAAAACATGCTGAGTGGAGATATAAGGTTTCTTCTTCTTGTTCCTGCTGTCAAGGAGGAAGTCTGATTTGTTGTCCCCACCACTGCAGTCATGTCACTCCCAGTTGCGGCAGAAGTGGGAGGAGAGATGGATGTGTTCACGGTCTCAACTCTGAGACCATCATCAGTGTTGTTGCTGATCTTGGCCAGTGCCATTGCACAGATCTCTGGGCCCAAAGTACTGAATTCTCTGCTAACTTCACTGCTCTCAGAGCATGTGGGTGTTTGAGATAATGCTACCTGTTGTTGCTGCTCCTGTGTTCCTTTGCCATATTCTGCTGCTTTCTCCTTGGTTTCAACACAATCTTGTTGCTCCTGAGCAGCAGATCCAGAGGTTTCTTGCTTCTGAGGTCGAACCCCATCTGCGTCAAATGCATCCTCTTCACAGCCACATGCTCCATCGTCGTAGCAGTCCTCTTCTTCGTCCACAGGGGCAGCAGCAAAAGCAGCTGGGGAAAGGACAGGATGATCCAGTTCCATCGCCTGAGTGCCGCCGTTATCGTAAAATTTCCCTGGACTACTGCCGAGAGGATTAACTGTTTTTCTCTCTGGAGCAATCTCTCCAAGAGTGGCAGCGGAGGCAGAATTGAGGTCTGGTGGCGGCGCCCCAACAACACCACTGCTGGAAAATTCCTTGGGTACCCAAAGAACATCAGTCTTTTCGTCGCTGCTGATCTCATTGCGTTCAGTTGCAACGACACAAGAGGCGGAAGAGTCAGGATGGATCTCAACTGTTGCCTGGACGCCGCTACCGGAGAAGAAGTCTTCTTCTTCGTCTTCTTCTTCTGCAGAAATTACAGTGCTCACCTGCTGCTCAGTTGTTCGCGATTCGTTGATGCAGTTAGAGAGGTAGGACAAGAAGGGCGTCAGGTCCACAGGTTTTCGCTGCGGCCGCCCAACATCTTCTTCAGGCACCTGCTGATCTTCAATATCCCTTAAGACAACCACCCCATCATTATCTCCTCCGCACTCCTCTCCTTCTTCAAGCGGATCTGAGCCAAATGCAGAATCAATACCCTGTGCATCATCCTCCTTCACATCCAGAAACACATACAGGTTCCCATTTTCCGCCCTCTCCTTCTTGACACCCAACAAACCCAAGGAGTCTCCTCCTCGCAAATCTGCAAGTTGTGTAGTGATGGCGGTGGTGATGGGTATGGAGCTATTACTCTTGCCAGACTTCACGAGAGTGACGACACAATCTTCATCTTCATCCTCAGATGGATTGCTGCCGGAGGTCGACAGATTCATACTGCAACACAAAAACTCTGTTCTCCTATCAGTGCCAGCAGCAACCCCCAAAGAAAATTCTGCAAAAGACACCACAAAATCCTTCCAAATCTCTCAAACTCAACACAGCTCCTCAACTCTCTCATCCAGATTCCAAACCCATCATGGATAAGGACGTTATCAAGGTTTCAAACCAGCAAAGAGGATGAAGAAAACCAACCCATCAGAGCCAAAACCCAAAAAAAAGGGAAGCCCAAAGAGCGCACACATGGATCACATCACTACGTTGTTCTTGACAGCACACAAAAACCTCGGAAACTTTTTTGTTCCTAAACACCCTTGTTCTTTTTCTGTCATTTCAAGCACAAAAAAGATTCAGAGTTCAAAACAACACATATCTACCTATAAGCAAGTAGAATCAAAACAAAAAGAAACCCAAAGAAGGGAAGAAAAAAAACCACATACACATATACAAAACAAACTTGCACAGTTCCCCAACTTTCAACAGAAAAAGACTTGACTCTCAAGGGCCAAACCCTTTCATTTCTCTTAGACACTATGTAACAAGTGCCAAGAGGTTCTTGAGTGCTTCTTCCTCTTCTTCTTCTTCTTCACAGCAGCTGCATCAGATGCTGTTGCAATTTGTATCTTGTGTTTTCCATTGTGATGGAGGAGAGAGGGGAAGACAAAAAGAGGGAGGAAGAAAGAAACAGAAAACACACCCACACACGAGGCCACAACAAAGAAGCTACAAAACAGAAAGGGCTAAACTAAAGTGCACACACAAAGAAGCCACAAAACAAGAAGGGCTAAACCGAAGAGCACACACAAAGAAGCCACAAAACAAGAGGGGCTAAACTGAAGAGCACACACAGAAGCCACAAAACAGAAAGGACTAAACTCAATCACACACAGACACACACCAAGACCACACAAAAGAAGCCACAAAACAAAGACTAAAACTGAAAAAAAAAAACACACACACACACACACACACACACAAACACTCCAAGGCCACACAAAGAAGGTACAAAACAAGGACTAAACTAAAACACACACACGAGGGCCACACAAAGAAGCCATTAGACAAGAAAGGCTAAGCTCAAAACATATAAGGAAGCTCAAACACACACACAAATGCCACACAAAGAAGCTACAAAAAGGGGAAGTGCTAAACTTAAACATAGACACACAAAGACCAAATGAAAGAAACCATTAAGAGAGAAGGTCTAAAGGTCTAAACTTGAACATACACAAAGATGCCACAAAAAGACAAAGTTTAAATTGAAGTAGGGTGAATCAGCCCATCATCAATAGGCTGCCCACGATCAAACATTTATTTATATCTTCATCATATGTGCCTGGTATTGACTAATTTTCATCGTATGTGCTTCATTTTGAGTAATTTAAAATGTTATGAGAGCATTACCTTAAGTTTTAAAAATCATCTTTGAAGTGCAAAGAAAAAAGAGTATTGAAAAAATAACAAGAAGAAAAATAAAATTTTCAACTTACAAAACGTGTTTTTTTTTTGTTTTCTTCTCTTTAGACCCTTCGTACTTTCAAAGTTCGTAACTT